>JACCDH010352532.1_pt1 | contig 209896 bp, 182 predicted proteins | sample 7442481 | NCBI WGS metagenome assembly JACCDH01 (sample SAMN15323433, study PRJNA562643) | freshwater metagenome | isolation source: river surface water | place: USA:Blue River Watershed | collected 2017-08-15
CAAACAAATTCAAACATAACTAAAGTACTTAACTCATATATTGCTCTTAAAGACGCACTAGTTAAAACTGATGGCAATAGTGCCTCGGTATTAGCTAAAGATTTATTGACATCTATTGAATCAGTTAATATGAATGAACTTGATGCAACAACACATGCACAATGGATGAAAGTAGTGAATGACTTAAAAGAAGATGCTGAACACATCAACGAAACGAAAGAAATCTCTCATCAAAGAGACCACTTCATGAGTTTGTCTAAAAATCTATACGCTGTTATGAAGGTCTCAAAGTCTGCGCTTCCAATTTATTATCAATATTGTCCAATGGCGAATAAAGGCAAGGGCGCAAACTGGTTGAGCATAGAGAATAAAATTAAGAATCCATACTACGGTAATCAAATGTTGACATGTGGCAGAGTATTGGAAACTATTCAATAAGACTAAGCTAAATAAAATGATTAATAAAATAATAAAAAGTGTTTGTCTTTTAGCAGTGCTCTTACTGTCTACTTTTTTCTTAAATGCACAAAAGGTAGTGCGCTATGATTTATATGTAAGTGATACGACAGTTAATTTTACAGGTAAATCCAAGAGAGCTATCGCTGTTAATGGACAAATCCCAATGCCCACTTTAAGTTTCACACAGGGAGATACGGCAGAAATTCATGTTCACAATAAGTTGAAAGAATCAACCTCTTTACATTGGCATGGACTTATCCTACCCAATAAGGAAGATGGTGTGCCTTATTTAACTCAAATGCCTATAAAGCCTGGCACAACCCATGTCTATAGATTTCCGATTGTGCAAAACGGAACACATTGGTATCACAGCCATTCTGGATTACAAGAACAGATAGGCATGTATGGTTCAATGATTTTGAACAAAAAACAAGACGACCCAACATTTAGAAAAGGCATAGACGATTTGCCAACTATTCCAGTCATCATTAGTGAATGGACAGATTACAATCCTAACAATGTGCACAGAATGTTACACAATGCAACAGATTGGTTTGCTATAAGAAAAGGCTCTACTCAGAGCTATGCCGAAGCAATCAACGAGGGGCATCTTACTACCAAAGTAAAAAATGAATTTAAAAGGATGTTAGCAATGGACGTAAGTGATGTTTACTATGATAGATTCTTTTTAAATGGAAAGGTAGAAAGTCAATTGTCACAATTCAAAGCTGGGGATAAAGTAAGATTAAGAATCTCAAACGCTGGGGCTTCAACTTATTTTTGGCTAAACTACGGCGGAGGTAAATTCCAAGTAGTAGCTAATGATGGAAATGATGTTGAACCAGTTGAAGTAGATAGATTTATTATCGCTGTATCTGAAACCTATGATATTGTAGTTACTGTGCCTGAAAAAAATAAATCTTTCGCTTTTCAAGCAACCTCAGAGGACAGAATCAATCATTCCCTATTATATATTGGAGAAGGTGAAAAACAACCAATGGCACCGCTTCCAAGATTGAAATACTTTGAGGGTATGAAGATGATGAACTCAATGATGAAAATGAATGGCGATTTAGATGATATGGGGATGAACATGAGTTTGAATCAAATGGATATGAATGTTGTCATGTATCCTGAAATAACAGGCCCTAGTAACGCTCAAGTCAAGGAAAATAGTGCAAATCAGTATAATAGTAATGCCCTCTCTGATATTGTCACATTGAATTACTCAATGCTCAAGTCGCCTCATAATACATCACTTCCTAAAGATGCTCCTGTTAAGGAACTAAAATTTGAACTAACAGGTAATATGAATAGGTATGTATGGAGCATGGATAATAAAGTTGTCTCTGAAGCAGATAAAATATTAATTAAGAAAGGTGAGAACGTGAGGATGATTATTTACAATGGCTCCATGATGAGACATCCTATGCATTTGCATGGTCACGACTTCAGAGTATTAAATGGGCAAGGTGAAAATGCTCCACTAAAAAATATCATAGATATTATGCCAATGGAGACGGATACCCTTGAATTTAATGCCAACATGGAAGGTGATTGGTTTTTTCACTGCCACATATTATACCATATGATGAGTGGCATGGGGAGGGTTTTCACCTATCAAAATCAAGCACCAAACCCTTTAATTCCAAATCCAAGATTAGCTCAGAGAAAGCTATATGGAGAGGATAGAAAGTTACATTCCATGGCAGAAAACGATTTTGCTACAAATGGAAATGATGGTATGGTGATGTTGCAGAATACCAGATGGAGCATTGGCTCTGAATGGAGATTAGGCTTCAACGATTTACATGGATATGAGTCAGAAACCCACATTGGGAGGTATATAGGTAAAATGCAATGGTTGATGCCTTTTATTGGATTTGACTGGAGATATAGGAAACTACATAATGGAGAATCTGAGAAAAATTTATTCGGACAAGTGAATACCAAAGATGAAAGAAGACAAATAAGTCTAGGTGTTGCTTATGTTTTGCCATTGCTTGTTACATTTCAAACAGAAGTGTATCAGGATGGTAATCTCAGACTCCAATTAATGAGAGAAGATATACCTCTTTCAAAAAGAATGCGAGGTGAATTTATGGTCAACACAGATAAAGAGTATATGATTGGTGCTAGATATATTGTAAATAAAAACATGGGTCTTAGAACACACTATGATAGTGATATGGGTTTTGGTATAGGTATTTATTTAAACTATTAAAAATTACGATTATGAAAAAAATGTTATTTGTATTATTTGGACTAGTATTATTCAACGCTACTAATGCACAGGATAGTACAACTAAGAAACTGGTATATAACCCTAAAAATCCAACCTATGAAGTACAAGCTACTTGTGGTACTTGTATGTTTAAGATGGAAGGAAAGGGCTGTCATTTAGCCATTAAGTTAAACGGCAAGAACTATTTTGTAGATGGTACTGGCATAGATGACCATGGTGATGCTCACGATAATGAAGGCTTTTGCAATGCGATTAAAAAAGCAAAAGTTCAAGGGAAAGTTATAGGTGATAGATTTTTAGCTAGCTACTTTGAATTAATTAAAGGAAACAGCAGTCATAATAAATAATGTATTGTTAATTTTTTAGCCTTTAGTGATTCAAATTAGACATCATACATATATTGCAACCTATTTAAGTGCTTATTATAGTAATAATCATTAAGCGACTAAGTTCTTTGCACTATATATACACCATAACAGTTTGATAAACAGCTATAAAAACTGGTCTATAAAATTGAACTAATTAAACCTCATGCCCTGGTGGGCCCACAGCCGTAAGGCAACATTATCAAGGGTTTATGCTGTTAAAAGCGTAGACCCTTTTTGTTTGAACCAATATTTGCATAGAATCTGCATACTTTCTATCAAATTTCGGCCAGTTTAGTGCCTTTTTTAGTGCTTTTGAATTAATTCATAAACGATAGCACTAAAAGAGGAATTATCTACTTAATTATAATTTAAAGTCAGAGAGAAGTTCCATTGCTTTTTTTGCATCTTCTTTCATCACAAAAAGATGATCGTGATGATATCCTGCAACAACATTGCAACTGATATTATGTGCTGCTAGCAGTTTTGAAAATGCAGCTGTTAATCCTACAGCCTCTAATGAGGAGTGAACTTGCAAAGTAATCCAAGATATTAAACTGGAATATTCCAATGCAATCGTATCAGCATATGTCTTTGATAAAATAAGTGTAATACCTTCTGCTTCTTTAAATGAACCTTCATAATCAAGCTTACCAGTATCATCCCCATTGTTCTCATAGATATAAGGCAAAAGTTTAAAAGGTCTATGCATTAACACCATAGACCTTTTAATTTGAATGTAATTATGAAAATACTAAATTAGTCAGCTGCATAAAACTTTCTGTATAATTGGCCTGTGATAAAAACAGCATTATTTTCCTTGTTCTTATTTGCCCAAGCCTTGAACTTTGGATGGTCATGGATCTTTTTATAATCTTCCTCTGATGTCCAATGTCCAATTGTACAATTTCTGTAGGTCGTCGTAGTGTCAGCGTCAGCTAATTTGAAGTAGCTATAGTAATTTTTGGGAAATCCAATTTCAGCCATAATTGTATTGATTTCTTTTAAACTGGCAATATAGGTTTTCTCCATTTCTGCATTTTTAACATCATAAAAATGGACAGAATTGATTGCCTTTTGAGCAGTAGCTGTCATGTTAAACCCAAGTGTACAAAGGATTAGTAAAATGATTGTTCTTTTCATAGTTGTTTAATTTTGAAGATGTAAGAAAGTACATTTAAAATCTCAAGCAATCATTAAGCACTATTTATTTGTTCCCTTTTGCGATTTTGTAACAATTTTTGATTGTACTGCCCAATTTTACCAGGTTTAAGGTATAAAAAAACTACTAAACCATCTGATACAGATTCTCCCCCAAGAAATTGTAAAAGATAAGTTAGTAGTTTATTAAATATTTCTTTAAAATATTCAATACAAGTATAATAAGTAATTTAGAAAGGATTTTGGTACAAGCTAGTACAAATAGATTTCGTATACAATTGTAAAATATTTAATATAATATTGTTAAGACACCCCCTTTCGTATGCCAAAATTTATACATATAACTGAAGATGAACGTCAGTTTATAAAAAGAACAATAGAAAAAAAGTTTAATTTAATAATTAGCAATACAAATGATTGCAGATTATTATCAGATAAAATATATAGTGAATTTAATTTATTAATAAGCTATAATACACTCAGAAGAATTTTCAATATTCTGCCAAATTCCACATCACCAAGTTTATATACACTTAATTTATTATCTAAATTAAGTGGATTCAATGATTTTAAAGCATTAAGGGCATACAGGATTAATTCTAATCGAGATTTTATTCATGAAAATATACATTTATTTAATTTTTCAGATAAAATAAATATTGACACATTAAACGAAATAATACCGCTACTCAATGATGACCATTGGGAAAATATTTATCAAATCAGAGCGCTTATTGAATTATTTATAAAGAAGGATGAAATTGATTTAATTCCAATATTCTTTAATATAGAGATTGACGAAAATGATTGGGAAAGAATGTATAAATACTATGTTGCATTTCAACCGATTCATATTGCAGCAAAATTAGGAAATACGCAGGTGATTGATTTGATAAAAAAATATATTAATCAATCTAAAATTGTTCAATTAGTATTATTACAATTATATGTTGAAGAAGATTGTCTTGAAAATTATTATGGAAATTGGTTAAATACTTGTACTGTTTACTTGACAAATGATATGGAAATTTTTAGTACTTGTATTAAAATCCAATATTATTTTATAAAAAATCAATTTGAGAATGTAAAAACTACTATTGATACTTTAAATATTTTAGTTCAAAATTATAAACATAAAATTCATCCTATAATACTTGGAAGAATTGCTGCCTGGAATTTTATTTATGATAATGATAGCGCTTATCTCAAGCGATACATCATCACGAACTCTGATATTCTTGGCAATATTGCTACCATAACATTTTTCTATAGATTAGTTTATTTATTTGGTTCAAAATCTCAGTTTACACAATTTGATTATATCACACATCTTCAAATAGATAATTTACAATACAATAATTTGCCATTTAATATCAAAACAGAATTATCTATGTTTTATTTAATTCTAACTAGATATTATGTAGAGATTAATGCAAAAAAATTAGCATTAGAAACAATTAATAAAATAGATACGCGTTATCAATTTTCTTGTTCATCTAATTTCTTTAAAAATGAATATGAATTACTTTTTAATACTTTAAATTAATGGGGTTTGTATTATTAGCATTAGGCATCTTATTTTTTAGCTTAAATAATGTGATTTGGAAAAAAACGATTCATAATTTTCAAATTAATTATTTGATTTTTTTGAAGTGTTTCTTTACAAGTTTAATATTTGGACTTATTATATATTTTAAAAATCACAACACCGATTTAATACATACTACTTGGCAAGAAGTATCAATAAATTCAGGTTTTTTAATTGGCACAATATTATTATCTGTATTTTCTTTTTTCGGACTATTTTTTTATTTAAAATCCTTAGAAAATGAAAATGCCGCTTTAACCATTGCAGTTTCATCTATCAATATTTTTGGAATACTCAGTGCATTTATAATACTTGGCGAAAGTTGGAAAAACACCTATTTCATTGTATTTACAATAATATTTTATGCAATCTACCTACTTTATAAACAGTCATTAAGCAGTAAAAAAACGAATTCGATAAAGTATGCTATCCTAGCTTCATTTTTTTGGGGGATTGCTTACACCTTATTTAAGATTCCTATTGAAAGATATGGAGCAATTGTTTTCACATTTATACTAGAATTAACAATATGTATTTTTTGTTTATTATTTTTTATAAGAAAGTGGATCCCATTTAAAAACATTCCAATCAAATATTTAAGTATAAATATTATATGTACTGTATTGGCATCCTATTTTTTTTATCAATCATACTTATGCTTAAATACAAGAGAAATTGTCATTTTCCAAAGACTCGATATTCCTGTAAGTCTATTCTTGAGTTTTTTATTATTTAAAGAAAAGCCTAATCAAAATCAATTAATTGCAACTTTATTGATTTTTACTGCACTATTACTAACAGCTTTTGATGCTTAATAGAATGGATAAAAAGTTAAATGAATCAAACTAAAACGATTCTGCATGAATACCCTTAATGACCAACAATTAAAGGATCTTAATCCTTAAGGATATAAGTAATAAATAATCAATAATTAGAGTTTGTTAGTATTTTATAGCTCTCATTTCTTTATTCTCTAAAATTTCTTTTCGATAACCCTTCATGCCCACTTCAAAAATTACTTTAGCGAGTTCTTTGTCCGTAATACTATAATTTGGACCTAATAATTTTACAATTGGATATAATATTCTAAAAATACGGTAAAAGAAATTAGGTTCTTTTCGTTGATTTGTTGGATAGATATATCCGGGCCTAAATGTATAAAATGATTTAAAACCTATAATAGATAAAGCATTCTCAATGGCACCCTTGTCTCTTGCAAATTGCAGATTACTTTTCTCTGTCCTGTCTGCTCCTTGTCCACTCAACAAACAAAAAATAGCATTGGGTGCTACTTTATAAACTGACTTCGCAAGTGCTAATGGATAATCCACATTTACTTTTCTAAATGCGTCAGGGGGTAGTGTTCCTGTATAAGCACCTAAGCAATAAAATATAATATCGATTGATTGAAATGCATTCAAATAGCTCTCATAAGTCATAAAATCTGAAACAAGCACTTCTTTGTACTTAAGATGACTTGTATTTGTGGCTTTTCTTACAAGGGCTACCACCTCATACACTTCCGCACTTCCCAAACATAGGTGCAATAGTTGACGACCAACCATTCCAGTACTGCCCGTGATTAAAACTTTCTTCATTTATCAAAGTTAAAGGATAAAATAGATGAATGGAAATTACGATCAAGCGAACAAGTCCATGGCTAAACGAAATGTATTACAATGGGCTTCAATAATTACTTTGATATCGGGCGAATACCCGCCACCCAATGCCACTGCAACTGGTATATTATTTTGTTTCAAACAATTGAATACAAATGCATCTCTTTGTTTACATTCTTCTATCGTAATATTGAACTTGCCAAATTTATCCGTGCTTAAAATATCTACTCCTGACAAGTAAAATGCAAAGTCAGGTTTAAATTGTTGAATAATGGATGGTAGCGTTTCATGCAAAATTTTTAAATAGGTAGGACCATCGGTACCGTCTGGGAGTCCAATATCTAAATCAGATTTTTCTTTATGAAATGGATAGTTAGTTGCTCCATGCATGCTAAAAGTAAATACATTTTTATTTTCTTCCATTATTTTAGCAGTACCATTGCCTTGATGTACATCTAAATCAATGATTAAAATCTTTTTTGCAAAATGATGTTTAAGCAAATAATTAGAAGCAATTGCCATGTCATTTAAAATACAAAAGCCTTCCCCTCTTTCTGCAAATGCATGATGAGTGCCACCTGCAATATTCAATCCAACTCCATCTTTTAGAGCTGATAAAGCCACGTTGATGGTGCCTTGCATGATCATAAGTTCACGCTCAATTAAAGTTTCAGATTGCTGGAATCCAATTTTCCGCTGTTCTGATGCAGTTAGTTGTAAGGCCATTAGCTTATCATAATAAGCTGCTGTATGTGTGTACAAAACAACCTCTTTTTTACAGCTATTTGGAGCAACAAATTGTGCTGGCATACAAGTGCCCTCATGCATTAATTGAGCCGGGATCAACTCATATTTTAACATCGGAAATCGATGATCTGAAGGAGTTGGTAAAATATATTTAGGATCGAAAGCAATTTGAATCATAACAAATTAATACATCTGTTTAAACAATTATAAGTCATTATTGTTTATAGATTGTAAACTTAATCCTATGGAAAGAAAAGATTTTATTGAACAAGTTGGCCTAAGTGCTGCTTCAATTTTAATTTTTGGATGTATGCAATCTTGTTCAAAATCCGATACTGCTGCTCCAAGCCCGTCACCTAATCCAGGAGGTTCAGGCAACACTGGAACCACCAAGGTGGATTTTACGATTAATATCAATAACGCACCCTATAATAACTTACTGAATAAAGGCGGATTTTATATAGACAGAACAACCAGTATTATCATCGCAAGAACGTTGTCTGATAGTTTTGTTGCAGTTAGTTCTGTTTGCACACATCAACAAGTAACGATTGATTTTGAACCAAATAACAACAGGTTCTATTGCTCGGGTCATGGATCTGTTTTCACTTTAACTGGAGCTGTTTCAAATGGTCCTGCAACTGTACCATTAAAACAATACAAAACGACACTATCTGGCACAAATCTTCGTATTTACGAGTAGGTGGCCCCTCCAATTCCATTTGCAATAAAACATGTAAATTTTAGCGCCCACTAAGAAAATTTAGGCTAAAATTGCTTTCTAGTGTAATTTTGTATACCTATCAATAATGCAATATAGGTAAATCCATGCAACTTAATAAAAGTATACGATATACAAAATGGATGAATTTACGATTCATTGGTTTACTATGCATTGCATTTTTACTTCAACAAGTATCATTTGCATCTTTACAAAATAGTTTCGGATTTAAAAACCTGGACTCAGATCTTACAAAAAATAGTTATTTCGAAAAAAACTGCTCAAATCACCATCATAGTGAGATAGAACTTTTCATTGAAGACGCTTCTGAAGAAGATGAAGATGAGGTCCACAATGAACAAGTTGTATGTAATGAATCCTATTCTAGTAGTCAAACATACAATGCACTCCATTACACAGATGCCATTAACACACTTTATTTAAGCCTTGAGCACACCAATCAACATCAAGTTGATCTACCCTACTTTCTACTCTACCATTCTTGGAAGAGTCACTTAGCTTAATCATGTATTAGTTAAACGCAATACCACTGCGTTAATTTTACAGACAATTGCATGTCTGTAATTTTCTATTCTTGTATCCATCACACAATCAAAATAATTTTAATGAGTCGACTATTTACCATTGCCTATATGGCAACGATCCTGCTTTTTGCATCCTGCTCAGTACATGAAGCAGACACAGAAAAAGAAATAACATTTACAGTAACAAGTCCGATTCAGACGGACACCACGATCTATAAAGAATATGTTGCACAAATTCATTCTGCGAACCATATTGAACTTAGGTCACAAGAGAAGGGTTATCTACAAAAAATATTTGTAGACGAAGGCCAGTTTGTAAAAAAGGGACAATTGATGTTCAAATTAATGCCGGCAATCTATGAAGCAGAAGTAAGCAAAGCAAGAGCAGAACTCAACTTTGCAGAAATAGAATATAAAAATGCCAAGGGATTGGCAGACAATAATATTGTATCCATAAGCGAATTAGGCATGGTGAAAGCTAAGCTTGACAAGGCGAAAGCAGAATTACAATTGGCGCAAGCGCACCTAGGTTTTACTGAAATTCGCGCTCCCTTTGACGGCATTATGGATAAATTTCATACACGTTTAGGAAGTTTAATTGAAGAAGGAGAATTGCTTACTAGTCTTTCTGATAATAGTAAAATGTGGGTGTACTTCAATGTAGCAGAAGCAGAATATTTGGATTATATCCAAAAAATAAAATCAAAAGAAAAACAAAAAGTCTTATTACAAATGGCCAATAAAGCAATTTTTGAAACAAGTGGCTATGTAGAAACAATCGAAGCAGATTTTAATAATGAAACTGGAAATATTGCTTTTAGAGCAGCTTTCCCAAATCCAAAAGGCATACTTCGCCATGGTGAGACAGGCAATATCATGATGCCAGTGCAATTAAAAAATGCGATCATTATTCCACAAAAATCAACCTTTGATATACTAGATAAAAAGTATGTGTATATCGTAGATGAAAAAGGTGTAATTAAATCAAGTCAAATTACAATTGCACAAGAAATACCGCATCTATATGTGGTTGCATCTGGATTAAAGCCAACCGATAAAATTCTTTTGGAAGGTTTAGGCAAAGTAAAAAATAACGAGAAAATCAATTACAACTTTGTTTCACTTGAAAAAGAATTGGCTGGAATCAAAAATATTCACGCCGAATAATGGCAAGTAAAACAAGTAAGTATGTTTAATAATTTTATAAAAAGGCCCGTTCTAGCGATTGCTTTATCTTTAGCAATTGTGTTTTTGGGTGTCATCGCAATCACAAAATCACCAATTGCACAATTCCCAGAAATTGCACCTCCAAGGGTTAATATATTTATTGAGTTCCCTGGTTCAAATGCCGATGTTTTGGTAAAATCAACGCTAACAATTTTAGAGCGTGCAATTAATGGTGTACAAGGCATGCAGTATATACTTTCTGACGCTACAAGTGCGAGCGAAGCGAGTATCGAAGTTATTTTCGAGCCTGGAACAGATCCAACACTTGCGGCAGTAAGAGTAAAATCAAGAGTAGATCAAGTAATGACCAATTTACCTCCGCTCGTACAACGTGAAGGAGTGATCATATCTCCTTTGCAACCTAGTATGCTCATGTACCTAAACCTTTACAGCAAAGACAATAGTGTAGATGAAAAATTTTTATTTAACTACGCTAATACATTCATACTCCCAGAACTTCAACGTATAAAAGGGATGGGATTTGCACAAGCAATTGGCAGCCGTTCTTTTGCTATTCGTGTTTGGTTGAATCCTGAACGCATGAGAGCCTATAATATTGCTGCAACAGATGTATTAAAAGCCATTGATGAGCAAAGCGTCTTAGCTAGACCAGGTCGTGTAGGTTTAAGTTCTGGTAAAACAGCACAGTCTCAAGAATATGTTTTTACGTACAAAGGGTGGTACAATACACCTGAACAATATGATAATATCGTAGTACGCGCTAATGCAGATGGGGAGATTTTAAAACTAAAAGATGTTGCTAAAGTTGAAGTAGGTTCTGAATTTGTAGATATCTATTCTAATAAGGACGGACATCCTTCTGCATCATTGGTTTTAAAACAGAATCCAGGAAGTAATGCAAGAATTGTCATTGATGATGTGAAAGAAAAACTTAAAGAACTTAAAAAAGACTTTCCACCAGGTGTTGATTTTGAAATCAATTATGATGTCTCCAAATTTGTAGATGCATCCATCGATAAAGTATTACACACTTTGGTGGAAGCATTCTTATTAGTTGCGCTTGTAGTATTTGTCTTTTTAGGTGACTGGCGTTCTACAATTATTCCAATTTTAGCAGTACCTGTTTCATTGATTGGTGCATTTGTAATTATGAATGCATTTGGTATTAGCATTAACCTCATTACTTTATTTGCTTTGGTACTAGCAATTGGTGTAGTAGTAGATGATGCTATTGTAGTAGTAGAAGCTGTGCATGTAAAAATGGAGGAAGAAAATATTTCGGCCTACAGTGCGGTTAAAAAAGTTGTAAGAGAAATTAGTGGCGCCATCATTGCAATTACATTAGTAATGGCCTCGGTCTTTATTCCAGTTACTTTCATGACAGGGCCAGTGGGTGTATTGTATCGACAATTCTCATTGACGATGGCAAGCGCCATAGTCATTTCTGGATTTGTTGCATTAACGCTTACACCAGTATTGTGTGCAATCTTGCTTAAGAATACACATGGATTAAAAAAGAAAAAATCACTAATAAATCTTTTCTTAAACTGGTTCAATAAAACTTTTGACCGTGCTACAGGTAAATATGAAAATTTCCTAGGATTAATTGTGAATAGAAAAACATTGACTTTCGGTATCTTAATCGTGTTTGGATTCGGAATTATAGGTATAAATAAAGTACTGCCAGCTGGCTTTATTCCAAACGAAGATCAGGGACAAATTTATGCGATCATTCAAACACCTCCTGGAACTACATTGGAGCGTACCAATGAAATTTCAAGAAAACTTCAATTGATTGCAAAAGAAGTAGAGGGTGTATCTTCCGTTACTTCTCTTGCGGGTTACGAAATCCTTACAGAAGGTCGTGGTTCAAATGCAGGAACTTGTTTAATCAATTTGAAAGATTGGTCAGAAAGAAAACACAATGTAAAAGAGGTCATTTTGGAGTTAGAAGAAAAATCTAAAGACCTTCCAGCTAACATCGAATACTTTGAACCACCAGCCGTACCAGGTTATGGTACATCCGACGGTTTCTCATTGCGCCTATTAGACAAAGGAAGCGACGTAGACTACCAAGAATTTGACAAGGTCAATATTGAATTTTTAGAAGCGCTTAAAAAACGAAAAGAACTGAGTGGCTTGTTTGCATTTTATTCTGCGAAATATCCTCAGTACGAGATTTTCATTGACAACAATCTTGCAATGCAAAAAGGTGTTTCTGTGGGTGAAGCCATGGAAAACCTGAATATCATGGTTGGTAGTACTTATGAGCAAGGGTTTATTCGATTTAATAATTACTATAAAGTTTATACACAGGCTTCTCCAGAATTCAGAAAACAACCTTCAGATATTTTAAACATGTTCATAAAAAATGAGCAAGGTGAAATGGTTCCTTACTCCGCCTTTATGAGCATAAAAAAAACACAGGGGCCAAATGAAATTTCTAGATATAATCTTTATGTCTCTTCATTAATCAATGGTGTTCCTGCACAAGGCTATTCATCTGGTGACGCCATTGAAGCGATTAAAGAAGTAGCAAAGACCTCTTTACCAAGAGGATATGATATTGCATGGGAAGGCATTTCATATGATGAATCAAGAAGAGGAAATGAGGCACTTTATATCTTTTTAGTAGTCATCTTCTTTGTATACCTCATCTTATCAGCGCAATATGAAAGTTTTATTTTGCCAATGGCTGTATTACTTTCAATATTCCCTGGTGTATTTGGTTCTTTCTTCTTATTAAAAGCAATGAATTTGTCTAATGATGTGTATGCACAAATTGGATTGATTATGCTAGTTGGACTATTAGGTAAAAATGCAGTATTGATAGTTGAGTTCGCTGTACAAAAACACAATCAAGGTGCAACTGCACTAGAAGCTGCTATTGCAGGTGCAAAAGCACGTTTCCGTCCAATCCTGATGACATCGTTTGCATTCATTGCAGGTTTGATTCCACTTGTTTTAGCAAAAGGTCCAGGTGCAGTAGGGAATCATACAATCGGTGCTTCTGCACTAGGAGGGATGTTGTTCGGAACTATTTTTGGTGTCATAGTCGTTCCTGGACTTTATTACATTTTCGCGAAACTGCAAGAAGGCAGATCGCTTATAAAAGGTGAAGATGTAAACCCATTAACAGAAGATTTTGTTGAAAACAGAGAAGACTCAGTACTAAAAAAACAGATTAAAAATATCATCAAAAGAATAAGGAGGTATAAAAATGAAATATAAATATATATTCTTGTTGGTTATAGTTGAATTTGCTGCTTGTAAAATACCAACAATAATTAGCAAACAAGAAAATAAAACAGTACCCGCATATTACAATGCAGTTCAAGACTCAACCAATATTGCATCCATAAAATGGCGTCAATACTTTGCCGACCCTTATTTAATTGCTATTATTGATTCAGCCTTAAAAAATAATCAAGAATTAAACATTGCCCTTCGTGAAATTGAAATTGACAAGAATGAAATTCAAGCTCGAAAAGGTGAATATTTACCATTTTTGAACATGGGTAAGGTTGCGGCATTTGAAAAAACTGGCAGATACACTTTTGATGGCATCTCAGAAGAAGACATAAATGCAAATCCAGATAAAGGACCAAAACATATTGGTGACTTTAGGGTGGGCCTTTATGCATCTTGGGAGTTGGATATTTGGAAAAAATTAAGGAACGCAAAAAAATCAGCAGTCCTTAAGTATTTTTCTACCATTGAGGGTAAGAACTTTATAGTTACAAATTTAATAGCTGAAATATCAAGTCAATACTATGAATTAGTAGCTCTTGACAATATGATGACCATTGTCCAACAGAATATCGAATTGCAAAAAAATGCATTAAAAATGGTTAAACTAGAGAAAGAAGCGGCAAAAGTATCTGAACTAGCAGTTAATCGATTTAATGCACAATTATTGCACACACAAAATCTACAATATGAAATACAACAGCAAATCGTAGAAACAGAGAATAAAATAAATTTTTTAATGGGCAGATTTAATCAACATGTTACAAGAACAAGTGTTTCTTTAAATGACATCCCAATTGAAATGGTACAAAGCGGTATACCTACGCAATTATTGTTAAATCGACCTGATATTCGACAAACTGAATATGCACTCAGTGCATCAAAATTAGATGTACAAGTAGCAAGGGCTAATTTTTACCCTTCCTTTAAATTAACAGCTGGATCTGGATTTACAGCATTCAATCCTAGTTATGTATTCAGGCCTGCATCTTTACTCTACAGTATTGCTGGGGATGCAATCAGTCCATTAATCAATAAAAACGGTATCAAAGCGGCTTATAAAAATGCCAATGAACAACAAGTCATTTCCGCATATGAATATGAGCAAACAATATTGCGCGCATTTATTGAAGTAGCAAATCAGTTATCGTTGGTTGATAATCTAAGAATAAGCTACGATACCAAATCAAAGGAAGTTAGCATTCTGAATCAGTCAATTGATATATCTAATAAACTATTTCTATCTTCAAAAGCAGATTATATAGAAGTTCTATTAACACAACGTGAAGCCTTAGATGTAAAAATTGAATTAATAGAAACCAAGTTAAAGCAATTAAAAGCAAAAGTTAATATTTACAGCGCACTTGGTGGAGGATGGAATTAAAATTAAACGATGCCATTGAACTAAAAAAGGCCTCTATACAAAGAGGCCTTTTTTATAAATATTCAAACCCAAAAATTACTTAGCAGCTGGCGCTGGTATTGGCAAATCTGAATTAAAGATGTCTCTAAAAAAAAGTAATTTCCCATCTACGTTTTTCCAAAGTACTAAGTATTTTCCTTTATCTAATAGACTACCATCCTTAGCATAAATTTCAAACTTACCTTCTTCGGTAACATAGTTTTCATCTCCCCAAGCATCTGTTGTAGTTAATTTAGCCCCACCGATACCTGCAAGCAAATCATTTCCGAACTTGCTCACCAAAGCTGCCCTTCCTTCAACAGTAGGAGCATTTGGGTTCATCCACTTAGCATCGGTTGTGTACATGCTAGCTAAACCTGTTGAATCTGTCTTACTTACATATTCTTCAAATTTTGCATTGTTTTCAGCGATTTCCTTTTTTGCATTTTCTAAATCAAACGCAGGCTTGGTTTCAACATTGCTTTTACAAGCAAACAATGAAGTTGCTACCAAAGCAACAAAAAGTGTTTTTTTCATTTAATTATATTTTAGAAATCTAAGGTATGTGAATAGAAATATCCATTGGGGATGATCAATAGCTATTTTGTTCCATTTGCACTATCTGGAACAAAATATTACTGTTTTGAGGAAAGCCAATGAAAAGTATTCAGCGCAAACTGCTTCCAGTCATACCCCTCAACCTGCATGCCTGCAGATAATTTTTTTCCTGAACTCATTACATACATAGCAGTGAAGCCATTGCAATCTCCTAATGCAACCACTTTCCCTTTGCCAATTTTTCCAGCCAAACATTGTGAGTTCACATCACCCGACGGAGCAGTTCCATTCCATTTTTTTACAAATGCAGTTGGAGCTAATTTAAAAATATTAATATAGCTTTCTCCTTTCAAACCTCCACCACCATATGTTACAATTGAATGAATACTTTCGTTTGGTTTACTGCCTTTTGTGATTGGATGTGTAGTATTTAATAAGCCATTTTCAGTATTAAACTTTAAGAGCGTTTCGTAATTAGGGATTTGCTTTGAATTGTCACAATTCATCGAATCAGCTACAATGCCAGTACTTATTTGAATATCAAATTTATTAAACAATGGTATTACAGACTTATCAATTGGAGCATGTTCTGAAAACATTAACAAAGCACCTCCTTTAATCACCCATTGATGTAATGCACTTAATTCCTCATTGGTAAAAGTAATTTCATCTGTTACCTGTTTTTTTGAACCAAAAACAAATGGCATTGCAGGCATGATTACAACAATATCATATTGTTCTAAATAGGCTTTTGTAAACTTAGCAGAATCTATTTTTGGCTTATACCCATCCGAGATTGCCAGATCTATTAATGGTTTTGCTAAACCCATTTCAACAATAAAGTTATGGTGTGCAACATCAAACAAAATAGAAGGACCATTCTGCTGCTTAAACTTGGGATTGAACACTTTGGCATTGAAAGGTGAATCATTTAACATTTGTGCATTTGACAATACACAAATGAAAATAAAAAGAACAATCAAACTGTTTCTCAGCATTTTAAACACTTTTTTAATTTTTAAAGAAAAAAAAATCCACTTATCAATATTTTAATACCCGAATCACAAAATCATTATTTGAAAAAGTTGCTTCGAAAGTAAATTTTTAATGCTAAATGACTAATCATGCAAGGTCAAAATCTGTTCCAAAAACGCATTCTGGAGCATATAAAGTTTAAAAAGTGGTCAAGAAAATATAAAAGGATGGTAGATTTTCAATAGATATCAAGGCAGTAGTCAATGTTATGTCAAAATAGATATAGTAAAGACTTAGCTGGTATTCAATTTTATCCCTAATGCATTTTGAAATGAAAAAAAATTTATGCTTACTTATATTAATTTTTATACTCGCTTGTAACAATGATGATAAAGCAGCGTTTATTGGTACCTGGCATCTAGCATCTATTAATGATACAACTGTAGATAAAGGTGTTATTATATACAGTACAGATGGACAAATGACTGCAGTATTGAGTAAGAAAGACGGGATAATTATTGGATATAGTGGTAAGTATGAACTCAACACCAATGAGGGTTATGTAACCCATTTTAGAGATTTCTATGGTATGCTACCATATACCAATGATACAACTGTACCAGTGTACATTAGAGATTACAAATTAAGTGCTGATAAAAAAACTTTAATACTAAGTCCCAGGGAAGAAAGAGGTCTCAAGTTAATATGGAAAAAAATTAGCCCCTAAAAAACATAAAGGCCCAAAGATTTGGACCTTTATGTTTTTATTCAATAATTTATTTAGGATTCTTTTGAATTTTATTTTTGATTCATTAAATCAAAAATAGGTTTTGAATCATATAGGCCCCACTCTTCTACAATTTTACCATCTTTCATACCATTCACGACATTCATGATGACTTTAACCTCCTTATCTCCTTTCTTGATTATAAGATGTTGAAATGAAATTACATAATTGGTAATACCATCTTCAGATGCTTTTTTGTTGACTGCCTCCCAGATTGGATCCACTTTCTCAGTCTTAATAGTTACACCATTAGATTTAAAATAGGCAAAATTACCAAGATTTTGATCCAAAGACATATCCTTTCCATTGTCATGAAACTTGGCAGTTTCTGCATAATAAGATCTATAGGTTGCCGAATCCATTGATTCAAATGCCAATACCATTTTTTTTACCAATTCGATGTTCGCTGAACTATCAATATTATAACCAACTGCTTCTGCAGGATAAGACGGCGTACTTGTTGATTCTGTATTTGGAGAACATGCAATGATAGAACTTACTAGAAAGTAAGATAAAATGAACTTTTTCATACTTGAATTTTATGTTTGATGAAGAGGCAATTTAGCCCCACAGTCAGGTTAATATGGTTCATTTTGCAATTAATTTGTTCCTTTTGAGCGTTTTGGAACATCATAGGCCTATCAGGTTCTATCCAAAATTGGATTAGAGCGTAGTTTTAGCAACACAATTTTATTGTACAACAAATTGCTTCATTAAACCAATCAAAGACAAAATGAAAAAAAACATCTTTTTAATGCTCCCCTTAATTGGCCTATTCGCTGCTTGTGCTGAGGCACCTAAAACAGCTTCAATAACAGGCGTATACAGCATGGATCAAGCTGTAATTTCTGACGGCACAAATGAAACTGTTTCTTTAGCTGCTGATGGAAATACTCAATTCAAAATTTATACTCCTGAAGCTTATTTTTTTATTAACCAAGCCAAGGACAGTTCTGTTGGATTTGGTGTTGGAACTTACACTTACTCCGATGGCAAAATAGTTGAAACTAGTATATTCAATACAGTAACACTGGATACAGCTCAAGTAGCAAATCTAGATATTGTTCAATCAGAAAAAGGCTATACACAGTCAATCCCAGAATTTATGATGAATGGGAAAAAATGGAGCTTAAAAGAGACTTATACTTCCTTAGCTGCATCAGGCACTTCTGTATTAGATGGCGTATGGCACCAATCAAAAAGTATCAATGTGACTGGTCAGGATTCTATCGTGAACACTTTCAATGAATATAAAGTTTTTCATGCAGGTCATTTTATGTGGGCTATTAGAGCATTAGAAAATCCAACAAGTACAACTTATATGAAAGAAGTTGGTCAAGGCACTTTTACTTTAAACAATAATGATTTAACTGAAAATTTAACTTTTTGTAGTACTAAAGCTTGGACAGGTAAATATCAAATCCCCGTTACATTCAATGGTCCAGATGAGTTTACTCAAACAATTGTTGATACAGTGAATAAAGTGACAAATATAAAGACATTCAAGCGCGTAAGCAAATAGGATATTTTAAGTTTTGGTTTTAAAAAATACAAAAAAGCCCCGGCAATTGCTGGGGCTTTTAAATTATAGAGATTTTTTAGTTCAATAAGGTTCCAATTGTAGACTGATCATAAACCAACCATTCTTCTACAATTTTACCATCTTTATTAAATAAATCAGCCTGGAACATTACAACATCAATTGATTTATCGCCTTTTGTAAAAGTAACTGTTACATACGTATAAACATAATCACCTTGATTCCCATCTTTGAAATTAAAATGACTACTCCACATTGCATAATCCTCTTTTACTTTAACCTTGATGCCAGCAGCAATAAACTGTCTTTGCAATCCTACATTTTCATCTAGGTTTGTTAGTTTATTATTGTCATGGAACTTTGCTGTATCTGCATACCTTGTAATATAGGTAGTTGTGTCATAGTTTTCTAAGTCCTTGAATGTACCTTTAATTACATCCATATGGGCAGTACTGTCATAATTAAAGCCAAAAAGATGTGGATCATTTGATGCTGGAACCTTTTCACCATTTTGCTTACAGGCAATAAACCCAATTCCAATAAAAGCCATGAGTACAAGTTTTTTCATATTTTATATTTTAAATGAATAATACCTGAAAAAACGAAATACTTGAATTAGTAGATATAATTACCTAAAAAATGATGTTCCATTTTGGCTTTATGGAACAAATTATGTTTTTTTAAGTATATTGAAAACTAAACATCATGTAATCAACGTTTTATGGCCATCATTTTTCCACTTTTTGGGATATTTACTTCCTTTATTTTAATCTATTATTTAAGTTCATTAAACAGATCCAATATTTTTCTTTCATTATTTTTCTTATGCTGCAATCTTGTAGTCCTGGTTTATTATGGATTGCATTACACAAAAGATCTGTTTTGGGAGGGTGTTAGTTTTGTAAATTGGCTTCCACTCTCTTATTTATTAGGTCCCTGCTTGTTTTACTATGTGAAGACTACTTTAACAGAAAATAACAAATTAAAAAAATGGGATTGGTTACATTTAATTCCAGCATTTTTAATCATCATTAATTGCTTGCCATTTACAACTTTGCCATTCAACCAAAAAGCTGCTATTGCTCATGAGATAGTGAACATTACAGAAGATTACAGACTCGATTTCTATTTTCTTTCTTTTGAATTCATTCTGATTTCAAGGTCCATTCATCTACTTATTTATGCACTAGTATCTATCGCATATTTTTATTTACATGGAAGACATACATTGAATAAATATGGAAAACTGCCGTCTAATCATGCTATCATAAAGCGATGGATCTATTTACTTTGTGGCATTCAAATTGTCATTGCGATTAATAGTATTGGCCATATGACTACCCTGTATAGCATGAATCTTTCAATTTTTGGTATACCATTTACTAAAATATTTACAGAGGAGTATTATTTTGGAATTTGTGGAGGTGGCTTCTTTTTACAAAATATTTTTTTATTCTTATTTCCAAAGATTCTTTATGGTAATATATCCTATAAGGTAGCACTTGGGAAAGACAATATAATAGATGAAATCAAATCTAGTTTGCCTAAAAAAACAAAAGATTCTTCGGGAATTCAAGAGATTGAAGAAGCTATCAATGCTTATTTATTTGAGCACCCCTATGTACAAAAAGAATTTTCACTTTCACAGATGTCATTTGACCTTAAAATTCCAGAGCGTGCCTTGTCTAATTATTTTAATAAAGACTTGAGTATCACATTTAGTGAGTGGAGAAAAAACTTAAGAATTGATCATGTATGCAAATTGATCGAAGCAGGCGAATCAAAAAACTTAACCATTGAAGCGATAGCCTCAAATGCCGGATTCGCATCAAGGTCAAAATTCATTGATGCTTTTAAAGAGCGAAAGGGTGTAACCCCTTCCGCCTTTATAAAGTCTTTAGTAAAAAATGAAGCTTAACGAGCCATCAATCCTAGCTGTCTAAAAAATTCAAGATTGTCCATAAAATCTTGCTCTTCTGTAATCTTGCCATTCACGATGGTTGCAATGGTACATCCAATCACATTGACTTCTTTATTTGTTGCAGGAATTCCAAAGAAACTTCCAGTATGCTTTCCTTTAAAATTCCAATATTTTACTACTTTATTACCTTGTGCAATAGATTCTTTCACAGTAAATTGACGATTTGAAAAACCTGTGATATAATTATTGTAGTATGCTATACAATTAGCCTTACCCATTGTTGCTGGAGTTGTATGTAACATTGCATTTTCAGCATACGCTGTATCTAAAATACTGATTCTGCCTTCATTGATTACTACATCCCAAACGTGGTTATAGTTTTTGATGTTTTTTGTCGCAAGATCTGTTTTTTGTCCAAATGAGTTAGTTGAGACGAAAATTAGCATTAGTATGCCTACAAAAATTGTTTGCTTTTTCATTGATTAATTTTTTGATGAAAAACGAAAGTATTGTACTTGAGAAAAAACAATCAATTTATAAAGTATAAAAATGTTCCTGGTTATGATTATGGAACATATTTGAAGGTATCTAATTTAAATTCCGATACTCATTAGGAGCTATTCCTACTTTTTGCTTGAATAACCTAGTGAAATGCTGTGGGTATTTAAAACCCAATTCAGCACTTACTTGAGCAATAGATTTATTTAAATCCAAAATTTTATCTTTTGATAAATCAATTAACCTATTTTGAATATGCTCTAAGGGGGCAATACCTGTCTCTTTTTTAATGAGATCCCCTAGATAGTTGGCCGAAAGATGAAGTTGTTTTGCAATGGCTGCCACTGTAGGGATACCCTCTTCCATGGGTTTCTGGCTCTGAAAATACGCTCTAAGTAGCCTATCGAACTTCTCCATTGCATGCGCATTTTCGTTATCACGGGTGATAAATTGTCGATCATAAAATCGTTGTGAATAATTTAAAAGCAACTCAATACTTGAAGCTAAAATTTTTTTACTGTGCCTGTCAATAGATTGATCTAACTCAAACTTTATTTTCTTAAACTGATCAATCATGATTGCACGTTCTTTCTCCGATACGTGCAGTGCCTCATCTGAATCATAAGAAAAGAAGTTGTACTTATGCATCTCTCTCCCTAATGGAGTACCTTTGATTAGGTCGGGATGAAAAAACATTGTCCAACCTTTTAGCACATAATTCTCTTGCTCTTCTACACCAATAACCTGACCGGGAGCTATATATACCATAGTCCCTTCTTGGTAATCATAATTTTTACGTCCATATTTAATAACGCCACAGTGTAATTCTTTTAAAAAGATACCATAAAGTCCAAAATGGTAATTTCCTTTGGGCAAAGGGCTTGATATCGATGAATCATATACAGAGATAAGAGGGTGTGTTGTTTCAACCGCTTTTAACTGATTTATTTTTGAAATCGTATCAACCTGTATAATAATTGACATTTTTATCTTTTTTAATTTGCAATTTAAACATATTGCAACGCTTCTTACTCGGTTAAAGTCAAAATCCGTAAAAATGGTAAGAGAATCCGTAAAATTATGCAGGTTTCAAATCAATAAGCTCAGATATTTGCACCTATGATACAACATAAAAATTCTAAAACAGATATCGATTTAAAGAGTAACGTAACTGCTACGGCTTATTGCTTAATATTGCTCTTGGTATTGGGATTTCAGATAAATATGATAGCGCAAACAAAAACAGACAGTGTACAACATCCTACTATTTTTTCGGGAAATATTAGTTTTACAAATAATGGATTTTCTATTGTCCCTACATTTTCATTTAATAGTCCTGCTATTAACACGCAAATGAGTTGGAAAAAAAATAATTTTAGTATTGAGCCTGATATTCGTTTGGCACCAGACTTAACAAAGGGAAGTATGTTGTTGTGGTTTCGATATGCCGTTTTACAAAAAGGTAATTTTTCATTGAGGGCGGGCATCCATCCAGCAATCAATTGGTTTCCGAAAATAATAACTGAAAATGGAGCCAATGCTGAACTTTTCCAATTAAGAAGATTTTTGGCTTGGGAACTTGCACCCAATTTAAAAATCAATAATCATATTCATACCGGTGTATATTATCTTCAAGGTAATGGATTACAAACAAATGGCGCCAGAACGACGCATTTTGTAAACTTATATATGGGATTTTCAAACATCGCTTTAAATGATGTATTGAGAATCAATTTTACACCTTCTTTTTACTACTTGTACTTAGATAAAAAAGAAGGCACTTATTTCACCGCAACGGGGTCCATCAGCCACAAAAGATCGCCTTTTAGTTTCCAATCAAGCTTGAATCAAATTATTCAAACAAAGATCACAGGTGGTAAAGATTTTATTTGGAATGTAGCGTTGGTGTATAAATTGAAATAAAATTGAATAAAGGCTTACCTACAGTGTTTTGCTAAAATCCTCTTTGTTTCTAATTTTACTGCGTCCTGTGTTTTCATACCCCATATTTTTGCTCTAGCAATACGACCAGCAGATTCAATTTCAATAATTGGTGCAGGATAAATAGTTCCTATCTCAACACCATAGAATGCTTGTTCCATCGGACTCATTTTATAAGGCTCATGTAATAACTCAATAGGTAAAGCTGCTAATTCTGGTACCCATTTTTTTATAAAAAATCCATGAGGATCCTGTTCAACACTCTGTTTCACCGGATTGTACATTCTTATCGTATTCGTTCCAGTTGTTCCGGCCTGCATTTGAAACTGTGGATAATGAATACCCGGTTCATAATCTAAGAACAATTGAGCCAAATGATATACACCTTTTCTCCAATCCTGAAATAAATGATGGCATAAAAAACTAACTAATATGGCGCGCATTCTAAAATTAATCCAACCAGTGGACTGAAGGCATCTCATGCATGCGTCTACCAAAGGATATCCAGTATTACCCTCTTTCCAAGCTTTTAAATAACTTTCATTGTATTCATATTCTAGCAACTCATATCCTGCATTCACACATTGTGTTTCATAGGTACATTCCATTTCAAATTTTTGAATAAAATGACAATGCCATTTTAATCTTGTCAACATATTGGTGTATGGTCGTTTATATTTTAACGTTCTTGAACCAAAATAAATGAATTGATACGCTTGTTTAATGGAAAGATTACCCCAGCTTAAATAGGGTGATATCCTTGCACAACTCAACCTGCTTTCATAGGGTTTACTGATATGTTTACTATAATGCTGTCCACGCGCTGTTAGAAAACTATTTAAATATTTAAATGCATAGGTTGCTCCAGCAGGCTGGAAGGAGGAGGGATATGTACTTAATGCATGGATTTGTTTTTCGCTCAATGGATATGGATTATAGATAGCGATGTCTTGCTGAACAGTATAATGATTTTGAATGATTGCACTATGCATCGTACTATACCATTGCTTATCCCATCCAATTCTATTTTTTAAACCTCGAACAATGCCGTCCCTCTGAAATTCCATCCAATGAATATGGTTAGATTGGCAATATTTTAATACCTGTTTATCTCGATCATATGTTTTTTGAATGCCCGACTCTTGGTAGCTAAAAATGGTATGGATACAATATTGTGCTTTGATAGCATCTAACACTTCTAGGATTTCTGCGCAATACACCTGAACAGATCTATTATAAGGTGCCAATTGTTTATTTAAATCTAGAATTGAATGGTACTGAAATTGTAAGTGCCTTAAACTCGTATCTGGATAAGCCATTAACATTGGCTCAAAAACAAAAATAATGATATAAGGGAGACCACTTTCCTCTGCTTTTTGCAATGGAAGATGGTCTTGAGATCGAATGTCTCTTTTCAACCAAACTATATTAATTGCTTGCTCTTGCACGAAATAATTTTAACAAGCGAATTTATGTTTTTACAATAATCCAATGCTATTTTGTTTAAAGCTTAGTGCTTTAAAGGCTTTTTCTTAATCATTCCACCTTTTGTATCTTTGACACTATGCATTACAACAAAGGCATTGGGATCAATTCTTTCAATTTCAGTTTTAATTTTATTCATTTCAAGCCTAGTAACCACCGTATATAATATATTTACTTCCCCCATTTCTCCCCTTGTTCCAAAACCTCTTTCTCCCTTATACACTGTGATGCCTCTTCCCATTTTATTGATAATCATATTTTTGATTTCGTGAAAATGTGTGGATACAATTGTTACCCCCATATACTCATCAATTCCTTCGATTATAAAATCAAGTGTTTTGGATGCTGCTAAATACGTTACCATAGAAAATAAAGCTATTTCTACAGAAAGAAAATACATTGCAGCAGAAAAAATTAAAACATTAATTACTATGATAATATCGCCAATAGTAGATCCAATTTTCTTACTTAAATAAATTGCAAGTATTTCCGTACCATCTATCACCGCACCACCTCTTATAGAAAATCCAATACCAGCGCCTAAGAAGAAGCCGCCAAAAATCGCAACTAAAATATCATTATTGGTCACTTTTGGGAAATCCACATTTGCTACAACAATCGCCAGTCCAATAATTGCAAGGGAGGTTTTAATAGCAAAATGTTTTCCTACAATATGGTAGCCCAATAGTACAAATGGAATATTAATAAGAATCAATAATATAGAAAGTGGAACGCTAGTTAAATTTGAAATGAGTAATGATATACCGGTTGCACCTCCATCAATAAATTGATTGGACAATAAAAATCCCTTGAATCCAAAAGCAGCAGAAAAAATTCCAATAGAAATTAAAATGGCATCTTTTATATTCCTTTTAATCAATAAATTCAAATCCAAGTATGCCTTCGCATTGGAATAAGCTGATTTGGATGAAACTTGTTGATCAACTAAATTAAATTTATAGAATAACTTTCTTAGCAATTGATTCATCCTCAAATTTACTAATTGAGGCTGAAATGAGAATTAAAGTGTAACCATAAACCCAATAAATAACTTCTATTTTTGAAAATAGTTGCGTAATAACTGTAAAAATAGACCTCCAACAAAAAATAACAACCCTATAATTGCCCATAAAGTAATGGATGTCAAAAAAAATTCAATCATGAAAGTTCTATAGCTCATTATTTGCTTGGTATTTAGAATTGACCATAAGGAAGTCAAAGCACAAGCACATAGGTAGATTAAAATTAATTTGGTCTGGATTTTCATTGAATTCGAAGCACCAGTAGGCCAAATGGTCTTTTACCAGTGACTTATTGGTAATTGTGTAATTAAACGATTGAAAGTTACAGACTTCTTGTACCTGTTCCCCCCCGAGCCCAGGTACAAGGTCTGTTGTATTATTTTTTTAACAATACAGTACTTAAACAATAATGATAAATACTATGGTAAAAATAGTTGATAGCGCAATGATAGATATAGACCCTAAGGCTCAATTTTGAAATTAAATATCTGGATTATTGGCAGCCCATTTTAATAAACTATTCTTCTCATTGGTAAGCTTTAGTTTCTGAATTATATTATGTCGATGATTCTTAACCGTTTTTTCAGAAATAAACAAATGAGCAGCAATCTCTTTACTACTCATTTGTTTAGCTATTAACTTTAAAATTTTATATTCTGTCAGTGTTAGTGTTTCTATGATCGAATTTTGTTTTTGCTTGCTTGCAATATAATTAAACGCCATCTGAATGGTTACTTTCACTTGTTCCTCTTTCCAAGGCTTTACAATGTAATTTAGTGGTTCAGTTTCTTGTGCTTCAATAATAGTAGTCGATCTTGTAACTGCTGTGATAAAAATAAGCTCTAAATTAGGTTTGATTGCATTGGCTGCTTTTGCAAAATCAATACCAGTTTTTTGATCTTTTAAATTGATATCACAAATAATTAATTGAGGATCAAAAGTTTCAATTGCACTCATTCCATCTTTAAAATTATCAACAATAATAGTGTTATAACCTTCTTTATTCAAAAATTCACTCAGGTCTAAAGCCTGTAATAACTCATCCTCTAAAATTAAAATTCTCTTCTCTTTCATTTGATTTATATACTAAAAGTGATTTTATGTATTACGCCTTCTTGGTGTACAAGCGTATATTTAGCTTCAAGCTGTTGACACATAGTTTGTATGAGTTTTAATCCGAGACTTGTTGCTTTCACGTCATCAATTGCAAATCCAGGCCCATCGTCTTGAATAATAAGTGTTGCTTGAGTATCATTAACATACAATTGAATCGTTAATGTTGTTACATTGCGCTGATTGATAGCATGTTTAAATACATTGGATACCGTTTCATTGATAATTAAGCCTATTAAAATAATTTTTTCGAGCGTGATCTCTACAGGATCGATATTGTAATTTACTTTAAGTTTTTGCTCTTCTTTTTCAAATGATTGATAAATATGATCTACTAGTTTAATAGTATAAGACTTAAAATCTATCATTTCTATATCGCTCTCTGCATATAAACTCTCATGAACAATTGCCATTGAATTAATGCGATTTTGTATGGAGCTTACAAAATCGATCGTCTCTTTATCTTCAATCCTTCTTTTTTGAATATTCAATAAACTGTAAATATTTTGTAAATTATTTTTAACCCGATGATGTAATTCTTTAACCAATTGTTCATTGTATTGACTTTTTTGAAGGTTTGTCTCTGCATAAATTTCCAACAAATGATTTTTAGCCTCAATCAGCCTTCTACTTTTTTCTTTCTGTCTTAAATTCCCTAATACAAGAATAATGATGACAAGAAATAAAATCAATCCAGCAACCGAAAGGTATAATTGGCCTTCACGTAAACTAGATGAAAGCTTTGCTGCGACTAATTGATTTTGAGTCAATACTAATTCTTTTCTTCTTTTTTCAATTTCCATTTTTGCAGTTAATAAGGAAGATTGATTTTTAGAAATATTAGCAATAATAGCCTTGTTATACTGGTCATGTAATTGTAAATAAAACAATGCAGAATCAAACTGTTTCCGTGCTTCAAAATAATCTGATTTAGTTTTTAAGAACATTATTTCAACTTTACCAATCGTCCTACCTGCTATATAATATGCTACACTGTCAATGCTTTTTTTTGCCTGATCAAGCTCACCTGTTTTAATGTAGCAAATACTGAGTGGTAATAAACTATTTAACCTATACTCTCCATTACTTAAACTCAAAAAATACAAATGCATCTTCTTAGCTGCTTGGTAATTCCCACGCTCCATGTAACAGTTGGCAATTAATCCAGTAAACCAACCTTTCCAATAGACAAAATTTCCTTCTTCTTGAATTTGCCTTAAAGCAATTTTTTTTAAAAACAGCTCCGTTTCTTTTAAGCCTATTTTAAAATATTTTTCTGCACTGTCTATCTTTTTTGCCTCAAAAAATAAATCTCCTAATCTTAAATAATAAGTTAGCCGTTTTCTTGAGAATTCTGATGGTAAAGGCTCGAAAAGCTTATAATCATTGATTGCTTCTTCATATAAACCACATGAATAGTAGATTTCCCAAAATGTTTTAATAAATCCTCTCTCAATTCGCTCATTTCTAATTTTTAGCACTCCGTCCATTTGATTAAAAAATCGATACTCTTCTTCGAGCTTAATTAAAACACTTTCATATAATTTTTTATTTAGCTTGGATTTATTGGCATAAAGAAATTCTAAAACAGGAAGCCCTTCATTAAATGATGACCTAGTATGACAGATAAAAGATAGTGGATATGCTATTTTTAATCTTAATGCTTGGTCATTGTTACTAATTGATCTCGCATACCTTTTTTCAAATATATCTTGCCATATTTTTGCTGGTAATTTCTCATAAATTACATTATGGTGGTTCCTATTTAGACTATCCCAAACCTTTATAACATGTAAGGTATAACTGGAGGTAAAGTTTGTCTGAACTTCTTGAATATTCAATTGCTTTAAATGATCTGTATAAATTTCATATTCAGCATCAGACAAACGAACTTGCCCATGAATAGGTTGAAAAGGAAGGATGGTTGAAACAACCACTAAATATATTAATAATATAAGATGTCGAGGCATAACGCTTTCAAATAAGGTATGCTTCAGCCTTGGGGAGTGGATGTCTGGCATTGATTTGTAATTAAAAATAAGCTCTTTTTCGGTAATTTAGCAAAACAAACTTTTGATACCCATCATGCACAAAATTGTTTTCTTTTTTTTACTTACAATCATCAATATAGCAAACGTAATTGCTCAGACAAATCAAGGATTTAAAATAATTCCACTTGGCGTAAAAGGCGGGCTAGATGAGTCCAACCTTTCGGCCTACCTGATTGCCGCAAAAAACAGTGATCAGTTTATTTGTGTTGATGCAGGGACAATTTACAATGGACTAAGCTTAGCTGCACAAAAGCATTTGTTCAGCGAAACTAACCCCAGTTTTATTCAACAAAAGCATATCAATAGTTATTTTATTTCGCATGCACACCTAGACCACACCGCTGGATTGATCATGAATTCACCCAGTGACCAACCCAAAAACTTATATGCACTTCCTTCTGTGATTGATGTGTTTAAAAAAAACTATTTCACATGGTCTGCTTGGGCTAATTTTGGAAGTGAAGGAGAAGTGCCTATTTTAAAAAAATACACTTACAAACCTTTAGTTGCTGGCCAAGAGATTGCAATAGATGGGACAGGATTATTTATAAAGCCATTCATTTTAAGTCATGTACATCCTTATGAAAGCACTGCTTTTCTAATTAGAAATCAAAATAGTTTTCTACTATATCTTGGAGATACGGGAGCAGATAGTGTTGAGCAAAGTACAAAACTCCATCAATTATGGGAAACAATTGCGCCACTTATAAAAATGGGGCTTTTAAAAGGATTGTTGATAGAAGTGTCTTTTGATAATAGTGTGCCAGTAAAATCTTTGTTTGGACATTTAACGCCTGCATTGTTGATGCAAGAAATGAATCAATTAAATAACCTAGCTGATGGTATGCTAAAGAATACACCCATTTTGATTACCCATATCAAACCCTGCGATGGATGTGAAACAAAGATCTATCAAGAAATACAGGAAGCCAACCAACTTGGATTAAAAATAGCTTATCCTTCACAAGCAAGGTCAATTGATTTATACTAAGCATTCGATCACTTTAAAAAAATAAAAAATATGTCTACTAAAATTACAGTTAACAACAATGGATCTTTAAAAATTGAGGGAGATTTTACCATTGTTGATAGAGAGGGAAATGTCTATGATTTAGGCGGAAGAACGGTTTTAGGGCTATGTAGATGTGGGCTTAGTAAAAATAAACCATTCTGTGATGGAGCACACAATGGTCAATTTGAACACCAAGCTACTGCATTTGCATTGCCTCCTAAAAAAACGACTTAGTAAAATCAACTTGCAAGTACTTGTAATAAAAAACGGCAGACGAATTCGTCTGCCGTTTTTTATTCAAATAAGAATTGACTACCAAAATTTAATGTATAAAGCAATTACGACACCAAGCACTAATACAACCATTGCAAGATGTGCATTGGATAATTTAAATTGCCCTTTATCCTCTGTAATTTCATTCTCATGTTTTTGTCCTTTAACATCTAATAAACTAATCAATACAATCGATACAGTGGTGAAGAAAAATACCCACCCCATTTGAATTAAATAAGGAATTTCAAAACTACCTGATGCAGTCTGGTAAGCAGTATACAATAATGTATCATTGCCCATCCATCCAGGTAAAAATTTATCAAATACAATAGACAATACAACCCCTAAGAAAATACCCGTGATTGCTGCTTTAGAAGTTGCTCTTTTCCAAAAGAAGCCTAATAAGAAAACCGGGAAAATTGCTGGTGATATATAGCCAGTGTATTTTTGGATAAACTCAAATCCACCTTTTCCGCCAATGCCTAATGTATCTCTCCAATTAATCACAATCGCTATGATTAAAGAAAGAACAATAATGACTCTACCTATGTTCACAATCTTAGTATCACTTGCTTCTTTATTAATATACTTCTTATAAATGTCTAAAGAGTAGATTGTAGAAATACTATTTGCTTTACCTGCCAGTGAAGCAACAATTGCTGCTGTCAAAGCCGCCATAGACAACCCTTTAAGACCTACCGGCAAAAATCCAACAACTGAAGAATAAGCGTTGTCTTGATTCAGTACACCATTGGTCATCATTTCGGTCTGCAACCCTCCATTTTGATACAAAACATAAGCTGCAATTCCAGGAATTACGACTAATATGGGCATCATCAATTTCAAAAATGCAGCAAATAAAATACCAGTTCTTGCAGTTTTTAAATCTGCACCCAATGCCCTTTGTGTGATATACTGATTGCAGCCCCAGTAATTTAGATGTGCTACCCAAATACCCGCAACCATCATTGCAATACCAGGTAAACTTGAATAATCTTCTATTTCTTTTTGAGTGGAACCTGGACCAGGTTTATCAAAAATCATTTTAAAATGATCTGGTGCAGTTTGCATTAAATGTTTGAATCCAGCAATAACATCTTTACCCATACCAAATTGAGCGCTTACTACTGTTAATGCAATATAACTAGTGATCAATCCCCCCACGGTTAAAATCAATACTTGAAACACATCTGTATATCCAATCACTTTCATACCACCAAGTGTGATAAACAAAGCAAAGACTGCTAAACCTATCATGATCAAATGAAAATGAGCACCCCCTGTTAAATTATTGATAGCAATTGATCCTAAATATAAAATAGAAGTTAAGTTAACAAATATGTATAAGAAAAGCCAGAATATAGCCATGATCATTGCCACTGTTTCATTGTACCTGGTTTTCAAAAACTGTGGCATGGTATAGATTTGATTTTTTAAGTACACCGGCATAAAAAAGATGGCCACCACCACCAATGAAACTGCTGCCAACCATTCATAAACCGAAATGGCCAATCCTAGCCTAAATCCATTACCACTCATGCCAATAAATTGTTCAGCAGAAATATTTGACGCAATTAAACTCGCACCAATCGCCCACCAAGTTAATTGACCCTCCGCTAAGAAAAAATCTTTGGTATTATTGGTGTTGGAATTCTTTTTACGATAGATCCAAACCCCATAGGAAGAGATTAAAATAAAATAAAGTACAAATACAATGTAGTCATAGGTTTGCAATCCTTGATTCATAAAACTTCGTTTATTGTACTAAATTAAGGTTTATCTACTATATTTAAGTACAATTCAAAAAACATGAATCCTCATTTCAATCATTTTAGAAGCTTAATAAGTAGCCCTATCCGATTTCGTTTTTTTCTATTGCAGCAATTACCCGCCGCATTTTTTGCTGGACTTAGAATCGTCTATTTTGACGCAACCAGTTGCACTGTAAAAATCAAGTATAGTTGGTTTAGTAAAAATCCTTTTAAATCTATCTACTTTGCTGTAGAAGCAATGGCTGCAGAAATGTGTTCTGGCATGTTGGCTTTTGGTCAAGTATATAACCGTAAGCCAAAAATTAGCATGTTAGTGGTGAAGCTAGAAGTTAATTTTATAAAAAAGGCAACGGGCACCATTTTATTTACTTGTGAAGATGGCGCTGCAATTCAAAAAGCAATTGAGGAATCTATCGCAACAGGAGAGGGAAAAACTATTGTATGCGTCTCTAAAGGAAAAAACTCCGCGAACGAAGTTGTTGCGGAGTTTTTTATCACTTGGAGCTTTAAAGCTAAAATCTAAAAAGTTTTTGTGCCATTAGGTTGGTATGCATATCTAAATGTATAATAGCGTTGTTTTGTCAACTTATCTGAATCTGATGCAGTTGCCGATAAGGTTACGCCACCTTTGTAGTAATTTAGAATTTCAATTTTTGCAAATTTTCCAGAAGCAGTTCTAATGACCAAAACACGTCCTGCAATTGGATTTACCAATGTTGTCAAACCATCATAAGTGTACCAACCTTTCCCGCTTCCCCATGGTATTGCGTATGAAGAAGCACTAGCATTATCTGTTGCAAAACTTGAATCTGCTGGGATTGTTTTCAAATCATCAAATAAGCCTTTAAAAACAAATGCACCGCCTAATCCAGGACCACTCGTTCCACTGTTTACTAAAATTTTTGTTGATGTAAATGCAACATCCCATTTTGTAGTAGATGCATCTGTTGAAGCAATCTGTTTATTGTTTTCTAAACTATAATAGGTTATAGTACCTGCGCTTTGCGGTCTGCCGTCTGGACCTATGCCCGTTACAGTATCTGCAGCAAGGTCTTTCACTGTAATTGCGCTCACAGGAACCACTACTGTACCACTCTCTTTTTTACAAGCTACCAAAGCAATACCTAATCCTACTACCATTGCGATTTTTGATACCATCTTTTTCATGATTTATTTGTTTTTGTTATTTTGAATTTGATATTTCACACTTGTATACATCGTCCTTCCAGGTAAATTGGGCAAATTAGCTGCATCAACATAATTTGAAATATTGTCGATGCCCGCTTGAATACTTAAGCCATTCTTGAATGATTTACCAGCAGCGCTGTTGAATGCAACATAGCCGCTGGCAAATACATCACCATTGTCAAAAACTTCATTGCCGTTATTGTTATTAACAGCCCATCTACTTCTATATATGGCTCTTACATTCAAGTAATAACCCTTGGGGGAATTATAATTTAATTTCACTTGTAGTTTATGTTTACTAGTGTTAGGTAAACCAACATATTCATTTAAGCGCATCAATCTGCTATAACCCTGTGCATTTTTAGTATATACTGTTCCTGACTTAATTTCAGCAATCTGGTCTTTATCACCCGTCACTAAATACTGATAACCGCCACTTAAAGTCCAATCTTGATTTAATTTCTGAACTGCTTCCAACTCAAGTCCTGTTGTAAAAGCACGACCAATATTCAAATAACTATATATTTGAGCGCCAGAAATATAAGTGCCGACTTGTTGTGATTCAATCAAATTTTTAATATCATTTCTAAAAAATTGCAATGACAAATTTGAACGCGAATTGATTTTCCAATCCCATGTAAAATGAACTCCTGTTGAATATTCTGGTTTTAATGCCTTCAGTTGATAAAAGCTTGGAAACAAATTACCAATCTGTCCCAAAGTCTGCAACTTAGCAATAACTTGTTGCGCCTGCGCTGCGCCAAATACACTATAGCTTCCAGCTGCTGCATTGGTAAAATCTAAAAACAATTGTCTAAAATCTGGCGCTTTAAAACCTTGGCCTACGCTCAACTTAAACTGGTGTTGTTGATTTAACTTATACAACATAGAAAGTTTTGGACTGTAAGCAGAAGCAAACTGACTATTGTTATCAAATCTAAGTCCAGTTATTAAAGTGAATTGCTCAGTAGGTCTCCACTCCCATTGAGTAAACGCATATTGAATTTCGTTCTGTTTTCTCACTTTTTCACTATCATACCGACTACTCTTTACACCCTCCCATACAGCACCCACTCCGAATACTGCTTGTAGTTTTTTGCTGATATCCCAGTCTGTCTGATTTTCTAATCTTTTAAATTGATGGTTCAGCACATCTCTATAAGGCAGCCCATTGATCGTTAATAAATTTTGTACTGCATCATAAGTGGTGTTATATGCCCTAATACTAGTTTTTAAATTCGAAGAGAATCGGTGGTTTAAAGAACTTGATAAATTGGCATCTTTGATATTTTCTTTACCAATTGAATAAATTGTAATACCATTATTGGCAACTGCTATTTCATTTTGAATATACTCTTGTGTAAGACGCGCATTAAAAATTAAATGCGTCTTTGAATTAAGGTACCACTTCAATTGCTGTGTAGTAGAATTTCTGTCAATCGGTGTAGTAACGCGACTATTGCTATTTGGACGAATACTATATCCATCCGTACTATATGCATTATAGAAGCCCTGATACAGAAGATTTTTAACATTCAACTTGGTTTCCAAACTCGCATCTAATGTATTGTAAGTGCCATACCTTAACCCCAAATTAATTGGAGCTCCATTGGTAGCATCCGTGATAATATTGATCACCCCTGCCATCGCTTCGCTACCATACAAACTTGAAGAAGGTCCTTTTACGATTTCAATTTTTTTAATATTGCCTAATGCAATTCTGTTTAGATCTAAGACGCCAGCTGTTCTACCTACCAATGGCTCACCGTTAATTAATATAATAGTATAATCTGGATTTAAACCTTGGAGTTGAACGCCTGCTCCAAAACCACTGGTTAGGTTCAAACCTGTTTGTTCTTTTAAGATGTCTGACAAACGTAAAGCCCCGTTCTGCTGAATGGTTTTGGCATTGATGATGGTTACGGGAACAGTCAAATTACTCAACTTTCGCTCCGTCCTTGTAGCTGACACCACTACACTATCTCCATTTGCCTCCAAAGTATCTTTGGTAAAACGCAACTGGCTAAAGGTATTGCTACTACTAAAAAGCCCGAAAAATAAGTAAAGACAGGTAATTTTTTTCATTCAGAATGCAAAGGTGAATCTTCTTTACAGATCTTTGGGCTAGTAGATCGTATAATTCTGTTTTAAACTTATTTTTTTGACATTCAGATGACATTCAAAAATTGAACTAATTTAATAGGATGATTTTGATCATATTTGGCAGAACCATAGGGTTGTAACTTTAAACAAATTTATAGTATGTCTAATTTTATCCTTTCCAAACCAATTGTACATTATCAAGATGATGTTAAAGTTTTAGTAGAAAAAACCATAGCACTTGGATTGGGAAAAATTGCAGATAATGGAGCACTTTGTGTTCATACAGGAAAATTTACAGGCCGTAGTCCAGAAAATAAATTTTTTATCAAAGATCATGTAACTGCCGAAGTAGTCGATTGGGGCGGGTTCAATCATGCGATTGAAACAAAATATTTTAAGCCATTGCTTGCTAAAATGATTGCTTATCTAGAACAACAAAAAGAAGTTTGGGTAAGAGATGCTTTTGCATGTGCTGATACAAGTTGTCAAATGTCATTGAGATTGTATACCGAACTTCCTTGGAGTGCCATTTTCGCAAACAACATGTTTATTCGACCTACCCAGGCTGAATTAAATAACTTTCAACCAGAATGGCAAATAATCCATGCACCAAATTTTAAAGCCAACCCTGCTATTGATGGAACACTTGCAGAAAATTTTTCTATCATTTCATTTACAGAAAAAACCATTTTAATTGGTGGGTCGGCGTATACCGGAGAAATTAAAAAAGGAATATTTACTGTACTTAATTTTATACTCCCGCATTTTAAAAATATATTAAGCATGCATTGCAGTGCGAATATGGGTGCGTCTGGTGACGTAGCATTGTTTTTTGGATTAAGTGGTACAGGTAAAACGACCTTAAGCGCAGATCCAAAAAGAAAACTCATTGGAGACGATGAACATGGTTGGACTAACCATTCAGTGTTTAATTTTGAAGGAGGCTGCTATGCCAAGACCATCAATTTAAGTGCAGAAAATGAACCTGATATTTATGGTGCAATTAAAGCAGGGGCCTTACTGGAGAATGTAGTTTTTTTTGAAGGAACAAACCAGGTTGATTATACCAATGCAAGTATCACTGAAAATACTAGAGTAAGCTACCCATTAGATCATATCCAAAATATAGTACAACCCTCTATTGCGGGACAACCAAAAAATATTTTCTTTTTGACTTGTGATGCCTATGGAATTCTGCCACCAATTAGTAAATTAAATGCAGCGCAAGCCATGTACCAGTTTATAAGTGGCTACACTGCAAAAATTGCAGGAACGGAAGAAGGTATCAAATCTCCCAAAGCTACTTTTAGTAGTTGTTTTGGCGCACCTTTCATGCCATTGCATCCTGGCGAATATGCAAAACTTTTAGGTGCAAAAATAGAGGAAAACCAATGTAATGTATGGTTAGTCAACACAGGATGGTCAGGTGGCGCTTATGGCACAGGCAAAAGGATGTCTTTAAGTAATACCAGAAAAATGATCGAAGCGGTCTTGAATAATACCATTGATCAAGGTGGCTATGAAGATTTTCCTGTTTTTAACTTCAAAGTTCCTAAACAAGTAGCGGGGGTAGATCCATCTATTTTACAGCCAGAAAATACATGGAAAGACCAATCAAAATACATTGAAGAGCGTATATGTTTAGCAACACTTTTTCAAAGAAATTTTAAAAAATTTGAAGCAGGTGTAGATAAGATCATTATCAATGCAGGACCAAAAATTTAATTTTTTTCGATCAATTTTTGAATAGTCTTTACTTCTGTTGGATGAATAAAATATTCGAAGAAGCGCTTGTCGTCTTCTTTTCGAACACTTCCAATTAATGCTATTTCACTTTGTGTGATAAAATTGTACTTATCATTGATTGCGTTAATGACATCACTCCTTACTTTCTTCTGTAAGCCAATGTTTTTATCCTTGATACCTAAAACATGATTAATCTCACTGATCTCTACATTTTGCTTAGTATTATTTGCTTCTAATAATAAATGAATCAAACTCATTTCAATTTCGGTAAAAGCTTGGCTGATTGATTTTGATTTTAAGGCTTTAAGTTGCGCTTTTTCAATTTTACTTTTTACATTTTTTCTTAGCAGCCATAACAATCCAATAAAAATGAATAGTACTGTGCCAATTCCGATGGTCCAATATATATTCGTAAAATCGGTTGACCAAATTGGAAAGTCTAACAGCTGAAAGTCACTATAATTAAATTTCCAGGTTTTAAAATTTTGAGTACCTGGATTGTATTTATAAAAAACGCCCTGATGGTAAAACACATTCAGTTCTTGGCCATTACGGATAAAGAACTGATTCATATCAGACTTCTTAGATTTATAAATTTTATTATGGATATAATTGAATAAATAGGCTTCATCATTGATGAGGAAAATTCTACCTTCTTCATGCGGGAAAGAAATATAGTTGTTCCTAAGGCTAATCAGCTTGACTAAGTCTTGTGAAGTTCTACCAGTCTTATGCCAGTCCATAGTATTGATATCTAAATAATAGCTATCATAAGTGAAAATGCCTTTTTTATATTCAACACCTTTTAAAAATGGTTTTTCAATTTTTTGAAACGGTACATATAACCTGCCTTCTTTTGCAGAAAACCATCCATAGTCACTGTTATAAACTTCAATATTAGTAGGCTGAATATCCCACTCTTGGTCAACTTTGTTGTACTTTCTAACATGACTTGTTTTGGTCCAAAACCCATAACCCCCATAATTGTAAATCTGATCCTTATAGATAAAGTTGATACAGTCAATATTGTAATTAATATTATAAGTATTGTCGATTTTACGAAAAACTACACTATCTCCTTGAGGAGCAGACATTTGAAAAATAAAACCAGTTTGGGCTAAAAAGACATATACCTTCCCATTGTGCTTGAGTAACTCCTGTGCATTGTAACTAAATGTACTACGCTGAAGTGGCAATATTTTACTATTTTGGCCAAGCATCACGTTACCATTAAAGTCCTTTAAGCTATCAATTTTTCTTAAAAATGGGCTATAAGGGACTGTATATATGCTATCACATGGAATAAATTGTGCATTTAAAATTGAAAAAACAAAGAAAAATGCACCAGTGAGGAATATTTTATTAAAATTATAAAACATTGATATTCAACAATTTAATAGGTAAGTAACTTATTGATTAAAATAAATTTGAATATAAAAGTACGAAATAACCTATTACTTCACGCTTTTATTAACCCATTCATGTTTTAAATAAGATTCTAAGTAGATATTCGCAATAGCTTTTGGGGGAAAGCTATGGATTTTACAGGGGGAGCTAGGCAACTAGCTTCCCTTTTTCATTTTAAGTCAACTTTGAGCAATAGATTTTGATGTTTGAAAATCTAAAAATTAATTTGAGCTTGAATTCTCAACAACTCACCCTTTTGTAAATTATCTTGATATTTATAATCTTCAAAACTTCTTGAGGATATAGTATACATCGTTACCAATTCAAAATGCTTATTGGGTTGCCACTCTAGTCCAAGCTCAAATTCTGTCACCTCATAGGATCTAGCATCTAATTCATGCTTTTTCCCTCCTTTATAATATTGATACCTAGCAAAAGGTATGATTATCTGTTTATGAAAGCTGGTTTTATATGAAGTTGTGATATATCCGCCTTTTAAATTTTTTGTTTCGATAGAGTCAGTCAATTTATTGAATTCTGGCCCCTTCCCGATATTGTATTCTGCTTGTATACCAAATGGTTTAGGATACAAAATAAATGAAGCAGCAGCTCGAGCATCTTCATATGCTCTATTTTTTTTATATTTAACTCCACTGCTTATTTGATCAGTACCCATTACATATTCGCCTCTATATCCCTGGATACCGGTCTCTATAACTTGATTTCCAATTTCAAATGGATAAGTGATGCGCATAACAGTATGCAAGCTATTGTTAGCCTCTGGCTTATTGGCAGTCTGTCCATTATAAACCCCAAATCCAAAAACACCATAGTCACCTGAGCCCTTGAGACCCTCACTTACCAAATTTGAAAATAATTTACGAACCCTGAGTGGTGCCCAATAAAATGTTGCTCCTAGGTCTCTTTCATTTGACACTGCACTATTTAAGGCATCATTACGATCCAATGGTAATCTATTTTGACTTGACTGCATATTCTCGAATCCATAAGGTACTTTACTTTGACCAACCCTCAATCGATACGTATTGTTCGAATTCAAGCCCAAATCCATATACGCATCTCTAATTTGTGCAAAATGATTTGCAGTAGATGAAGGACTGCTAGCAAAATCGGGCTGAAAATATAAGTACACTCGATCACTTACTTGACCACTAAAGATTAATCTTGCACGTCTAATAAAAAACCCACCATTCTCTCCCCAGCTTTTATCACATTGGTCACATTTTAACATTGGATTTGTCTCCAATAACCTATTATAACGCACTTGCATATAACCCCTTAGCTGAAGTGATTCATACCATTGTTTTCCTACTGGCTTGTTTTGGCCTGCCCCTTTTTGAATAGAAAAAATAAATAAAACAAAAAGCACCAGAATAAATTTATTAGAGATTAGTTTCATGCGTTTATAATTATTGAAATGACAAAAGCAAAACTGCCATTCTAATATTACCAAATTGTTACGTACATGTTACCAAATTGTTACCAAATGAATATTTGTACAACAAAACATATATAAGTATTTGGATATCAATATATAATACTGAATTAACAATTTGATAATATTGAACATACATAATATAATGGAAAAAATTGGAGGTTTGTCCTGAATAAACCAATAAAATCAATCACTATGGACATCAATTCAATTATGAAGATCTTTTTACCAAAGGATAGAATATTTTTTCAACTATTTGAAGAAGTTGCTGAACGTGTTAATGAAATGGGCGTGAAATTAAAGGAAATGGTAAACGAGCCAGACGCGGATGTAAGAGCAAATATTCTTGCACAAATTGAGAACTTAGAACATAAAAATGACGAACTAACACATAATATCTTTACTGAATTAGGTAGAAATTTCATTACTCCATTTGACAGGGAGGACATCCACTACCTTGCTACCTCCTTAGATGACATTGCAGATTATGTATATGCATCTGCAAAAAAAATTAACTTTTATAAAGTTAATCCAAACGATACAGGCATTCATAAACTAGCAGAACTGATTTTACAAGGAACTCAAGAAACAAAAAAAGCAGTGCTCGGCTTACGTAATATGAAAAATGTGAAAGAGATGACCGACGCTATGATTAAAATCAACAGCATCGAAAATCAAGCTGACGATGTATTTGATATGAGTATTGAGAAATTATTTGAACAAGAAAATAATTTCAAAGAAGTAATCAAGAAAAGAGAAATTTATCAAGTACTTGAAATTGCTACTGACAAAATTGAAGATGTGTCAAATGTAATCGAATCAATTATCATCAAGTACGCTTAATTTATTTCAAAATGACTTTATTAATTATAATTATTGCACTTGCGCTCATATTTGACTATATCAATGGATTTCATGACGCTGCCAACTCAATTGCCACTGTAGTCTCTACAAAAGTATTGACGCCTTTTCAAGCTGTGCTTTGGGCAGCACTTTTTAATTCTGTAGCGTATTGGATTTTTAAGGATCATGCAGTTGCCAACTCTATAAGCAAAACTGTTTACAAGGAATTTATTACATTACCTGTAATTTTTTCAGGATTAATCGCTGCAATTTTTTGGAACTTGTTAACATGGTGGTATGGTATTCCGTCATCATCATCTCATACATTAATTGGAGGATTTGCAGGTGCAGCAATTGCACACGCATTATCTGTTAAAGGCATTGATTTCTCTTGGTCAAAAATTGTAGACTCTGATACAATCTTAAAGACTGTATTATTTATTTTTCTAGCACCAATAATAGGCATTATTATTTCAGTTTTTATTACATTGGTAACAATCATGCGTAACATTTGGTGGAGACTTTTTATCATTACAGCTACTACTTTAATAACTGCATTCATTTTTGACTATTTTGAAAATAGCAAAATGAATGAAAATGCTCAAAAATTCTTTAGCATTGATAAGTACAAAAAAGAAATAACTGTTCTAAAGGCTGAAATAGAGGAAAAGAAAAATGACAGCACACTTTTAACAAAGCTTGAAGCTGTTCAAGAAAAGTTGGATAAAGCAACTGCTAATTTTTCAAAAATTCATCCCTATATAGATAATTTTGACAATACGAATGCCAAGTATATTGCTAAAGTAGCAAAAGACAGTGGCTGGTTAAAAAGCATTGCAGTGAGTAAACTCAAAGATGCGGTTAGAAACGCCAATGACTTCTTAGTTTTAGAAGCAAAATCTCCAGATGATGCAAATGCTAAAATTAAATATGATGAGGCAAAAGTAGTTACTGAACAATACAAAGAACCTTTGAAGCTTTATTTAGAAGGAGTTATTTCTGCTGATTCAGCATTTGTATTGGTTAATCAAATTTACCCAATTCAACCAAAAAACATTGAAAAAGTTAAAGCTAAAATCACGAAATTCAATATCGAGAAATCTTTTGCTTCTGAAATAGATAAAGCGGATAATACAATTATAGTCAATGGTATATTCGGTGCAGCAATCTTGTTTATGGTAATTTACGTTTATGTCGAAAAGGTAAAAACGCCAACAGCATATACCGTTGCAAACATGTTTAAAAAACTGCAATTATTTAGTTCTGCTGCATTTAGTATTGGTCATGGCGGAAATGATGCGCAAAAAGTAATGGGTATCATAGGTGCTGCTTTAATTGCAAGTGGCTCCATTCAAGATTTTGCTTCGCTTCCAAACTGGGTACCAGTAGCTTGTTATTTGGCAATTGGATTGGGTACCATGAGTGGTGGTTGGAAAATTGTTAAGACAATGGGTTCTAAAATCACAAAAGTGACTCCTCTTGAAGGTGTCGCTGCTGAAACTGCAGGCGCATTTACACTGTTTTTTACAGGACAAATGGGTATTCCTGTTTCAACAACACATACAATCACTGGTTCAATCATTGGAGTGGGTGCAACAAAAAGGTTAAGTGCAGTGAGATGGGGTGTTACAACCAATTTATTATGGGCATGGGTATTAACGATTCCTGTAAGTGGTGTGCTTGCTGCAATTACTTATTATATTGTTGCATTCTTTCATGGATAATTAAATACTTAATTCAAGTATAAAAAAGACTCCCAATTGGGAGTCTTTTTTATTGACAACGTTTGCGGTTTTATAATGGCTGTTTGTTAGTTGCAATTTATCATCAACTCCTTAATTAAAAAGGACTTTTGGGGTTACCTTTTAAGATGGGTTGTATTAAATGATAGGTGCTGTCATTACAGCATTCAAATTCAAAAAATAAAACGAATATGATTGAAAAAAAATACTACAAAACTAAAACGTATTGTAAAGTAAAATTCATGGTTGAAGCTGCAGCAAAAAAAGTAGAAATTTTTGGTTTAAATAATGATTGGAAGAAGGGCATTGCGATGACAAAGAAAAAAGATGGCAATTTTTCATTAGAGATGAACATCGATAAAGGTAGCCAGCATGAATTCAAATATTTAGTAGATAAAAAAAATTGGTTAAACGATACAAAAGCAGACGGTGAAGTTCCAAATGTATACGGAACAACCAATAGTTTGGTCATAGTTTAATAACCTATCACATGAATGTTTTTTTGACGACCATCAAGGTATTCAAATCCTTGTCCATCAAAAAAACCATTCTGCTCAAGTGCGATACGTACTGGCTTATCCCAGCCATTCAAAGTATGCATAGCATTTAATTCGATTGAATAACAAGTGTGCTTACGCAATGCGTAATCTCCTGAACCAGGTACACCAGATTGCATATCCCACATACCAATGGTAGTGCCTGCTGCATGTCCGTGAAAACCAATTGGATGCGTATAGATGCTTGGTTGTATTCCTTCAAGCTTAGCTTGCTTTAAAGAAGCTGCTAAAAGCTCATTGCCGGTCTTGCCAATTTTAAAATTAGATGTGAGTATGTCTTGCAAACGATTTGTTTTAGTGAATGCATTTACTAATTCTGCAGGAACTGCTGTCTCGTTTGGAAGTAATATATAAGCATGTTCTTGCACATCTGAATTGAGCCTTAAATAACTTATTCCAAAATCAACATGCAATAGATCACCTGGGCGAATTGTATCATCTTTTTCATTGCTTACTCTTCTTTGAATTTCTACAGAGGGATGAAACCATGTAGACAAACCAAGTTCAATTACTTTTTGTCTAAACCACCATACTAAATCTGATGTAGTTGTGCGATTGGGCTCAATGACCTTATTGCTAAACCCCTCTTTGATGATTTGATGTGACATAGATAGTAAACTTGGATAATACTCCATTTCCTTTTCAGTTCTTGTTTCCAACCAAGCTACCCCCAACTTTTCAGCGGATACAATTTTGTTAACCTGATTTGAGGATAACACATTTTTAAAAGCATTGTACTCTGTTAAATCAATGCCATCAGCATGTCCAAAATCTTCCGATATATTCAGTCCTATTTTTGTTGGATTTAATCGGTCAATTAATTTAGCAAGCGCTTTCCACTGATTGGGTTCTACATTGGGATCCCAAGCTGCTTGTATGCTTTTGCCAACGGGATACCTTGCAATGGCATAACTTTCAACTTCATTTTTTATTTTTTGTTTATAAAAAACGAGTATAGTTCTCCTTCTTGCAGAAAGCCATTCTGCTGGTAAAAATGTTTTTAAAATTGGATCCTCATTGTATTCTCTTGAAATAATTACCCAGCAATCAATATTTGCTTCTTCCATTAAATTAGGTAATAAATGATTTATCCTGTCCTGTAAAATACCATTGACAATGGCAGCTTGCGCTCTAACTGATGCCACTTGTGCATGAGTGCTTACAACTAAAAATGCAAGTAGGAAGGCAATAATCATTCGTTTCATGATGGATCTGATTAATATTGATAAGAATAGACTGTTAATTTAACGCTTAAGTAAATTAAGGATTAAATTTGCAACTATGCAAATTCATTGTAGGTTTTTATTTTTTTTAATCGTCATAAGTCCTTTCCTTGTAACCGGTCAAGACAGTCTATTAAAATTTGCTGACAGTACTTTAAATACAGTGATTGTTACTGGTAGTAAAGTCAAAGAAAAAAGAATTGAAGCACCCATTGCAATCAGCGTTTTAAACAACCAAATGATTGAAGCAACCAAGGCAACAAGGATAGATTTTCTTTTAAATAAAGTCAGTGGGGTATACATGCCGACTATTGGCAATGAACAGCACATGATGTCCATTCGACAACCCGTCTCCTTAAAAGGACTTTATCTTTATTTGGAAGATGGTTTACCCATTAGAACAAGTGGACTATTTAGCAATAATGCATTAATTGAAATCAACACATCCGCAATTCAACAGATCGAAGTGATTAAAGGACCAGCATCCGCTCTTTATGGAGCAGAAGCAATAGGAGGTGTAGTCAATTTCATTTCTCCCTCAAGACCATCCAAAAATTTGCTTGCTATCAGCAATCATGTCAACAACAATGGTTTATTAAAATCAGATCTTATTTTAAATAAGGCTGGCAAACGCAATGGATGGGTACTTCATTTTAGTCAAATTGGACAAAAAAATGGATTATTGGAATACAGTGACTATACCAAATCTGCAATCAGCCTAAAACGTGACTTTAATATTGGCAAAAAATGGACCGGCTACCAGCAGCTACAATCCATTCACTATAATGGACAAATGACTGGTACAATTGATAGCTTGAAATTCAAATCAAAAAACTACACTACACAGCAAACCTTTACCTATAGAAAATTAGACCTTATCCGCTTAAGACAAAATTTATCTTATCAATGGAATGCAGCACAAAAAACAACAATGAATTTATTGTACCGAGGAAATACCATGGAACAAAATCCAGCTTACTTAATTGCTGCAAGTTCGAATCCAACCAAATTCAAAGGACAAATTAATTCAAACCATTTTGATGCTTATGTGGTAGACTTGCAGCATCAAATTCAATTCAAAAAATTAAAATCAAAAATATTAATTGGAGGTTATTTGGATGCCACATTACAGGGATTGGTAGCTAATTATATCGATATTTTAAAAGATACCACAGTCAATAAGTTTATAAGCTATACAAAACCAATAAAAGATAGCTTCATTACAAATTATGCTACAAAAATTTATAATCAAGCTGTTTACCTAAACTTGATTCAACAGATTGCAAAAAATATTCGATTGAATGCTACTATAAGGTATGATCAATTCAATTACCAATTTAATAACAGATTGGGTATGGGCACTCCAAGTTCAAACAATCATTTTAAGAATTGGGCTCCTAAATTTGGTTTAACTTACAACCAACCAAGCTGGGGTGGCTACTTCAACTATAGTAAAGGCTTTGTGCCACCACAAATCACCGAAATTTACAATGCAATACGTGTTCCATATTTATTACCTCAACATTTTTCCAATCTTGAAATTGGCAATTGGATGCGTATTCCTAATGGATATATAGAATGGTCTTTATACCAGCTAAATGGTAAAAATGAAATTATATCTGTACGTCAGCCAGACGGTGTCAACCTCAATCAAAATACCGGTCAAACAAAACACTACGGTATAGAATATGAATTTAAATACCATTTTCATCCGCTGATTCAAGTGCATTTTAATGGAACCAATGCAAAACATATTTATATCAATACCCTTTTAAAAGGAACCGATATAAGTAATAAAGAAATGGTTGCAGCACCTCGTTTTTTCAGCAACCTAAGCTTATTGAGTCAATGGAACAATACTTTAAGTAGCTCCATTGAATGGCAACACCAATCAAAATATTTTATGGACGAAATCAATTCAACTCAATATCCTGGATTTAATGTTTTAAATCTTAGAATCAATTATTCAATTAAAAATCATGCGCTATGGCTTCAATGCATGAATTTATCCAATGAATTTTATGCCACGATGGCTACCAAAAATTTCAGTGTCAAAGGCAATAATGGATATGCCTATTATTTAGGCGACAATAGGACCATTGCGCTTGGCTGGAGATGGAATTTGATGCCATAAAAAAGGGACGCAAATTGCGTCCCTTTTTTATACCAATAGATCAATCAAATTAATTGCCACTGATTCTAACGCCGCCACCCATTCTAATACCTCCACCTTTTTGCATATCTTGGATTAATTTTTGCATATTTTCTTGGAACTGCGCCCTTGTCATTTTCTCTCCTTTAGTCGGCTGTACCAATTCTTTTTTCGGATATTTAGTACTAACCTCTACTGCAGTGGTTAAAGAAGCACCATTGTCTACATCTACTTCCATAATCACTCCAGGTAAGCCACTATAATTATCTGGACCAATAGATACTGGAATATTTTCGGCATACCAAACCACCAATTCAGTTTCCTTTGGTTTCACTGGTGCAGCTGCAGCTGTGTCAGCATTGTTATCACCACCTCTGTTCATTCGAACACTCATTCGCATGGTCATTTGAGGTGCTGTAATCATTGTTGTTGCTTTTTTACACAATTGTTTCGCAATGGTTTTAGTTTCCTCTGACAACTTCCATTTGTATTGCTTTAAAGAATCTACAATTAAAAACTCTTTCTCAAAAAAAGCACGCTCTTCAAATTGTGTTTGCTTTGCGATATCTGTATAGGTAGTCGTTGTTGGCATTCTAAAGTTCATCACACGAGGGCCACCACCACCGCCCGCATTTGCGAATGGATCTGGCGCTTCATCGTCCATTACCGATCTGAATAAACTTGCAGACTCATTAAAAAGCAATTCAAACTTATCAGTTCTAAACTCAGGAATCATCGACTTCATTTGAGGGTCAGGAATATTACGATGCATATTTATTTTACGCTCATAACTAATTTTACCCTCTTTCATTTGTGCGTTTAAAGTAGTTGTACTTAAAACAAATAAAAACGCAAATGCCAATTGTATTTTTTTCATAAAGGCTATTTATTATTGAATAATCTATTTTTTAATTTTAAAATCACTTAATTTTTCAAGCAAGCTGATGCATATTACATTCTAATCATCACAGCGCCTGGTCTTGATCCACCACCTAAACCTGATTTTTGTAAACTATATGTAAAGCTTAACAAGAAATATTGACTAATCACATTATAAGATCGATCCACAATTTGGTTTTGGGAAACATTCCTGTTAATACCAATATTTTTATTTAATAAGTCAAATGCACTCATTCTAAGTTCAGCCCTTTTATTTTTCATAAAGAATTTAGAAAAACTTGCATTCCAAATTGGTACAGCAGTATTAAAACCTTCTGCACGACCCGAATTAATCGTATAATTTAAAGATTGATTCAACACTATATTAAAAGGTAAGTAATTCGTCATATCAGCTCCAAATACTTTTGTAAGAAAATTGGTATTCAAGTTAGGACTAATTTCATTGGTTGTTTTACTATATGCATACCTAGCAGATAAACTAATATCAATCACTTCATCTAATATATAACTATATGTCATACTTGGACCAGTTGATTTGGTTACAATGGTATTCAATTGGCCGTTTGCATAAGATATACTATTGTTGAGTCCTCCATTCAAACCAAAACTTAACCTTGAATTTAATTTTTTAATTCCAAATCCATAATTCATAGTTCCATTGATTCTATATGCACCATTTACATTCACTGGCTTAGATAAAATAGTCCGATTGGGTAAAACGCTGTCATAGTTTACAATAGAATTATTAGTGGTAGACGCATTCAAGGTTGAAAAGAAACTTTTTCCTGCTAGTATCTTAGATGAGAAAAATCGAATATTTAAATTATGCGCATAGCTTCTTTTTAAATCAGGATTTCCAATCACTTGTCTATTAATATTACTTTGATCAAGCACAGGTTGTAATTGAGTAATAGAAGGTTGATTGGTTGATGTTCTATAATCAATATTCAAATTTTTTGTTTGAGAAAAATTATACCTAAAATTAGCATTGGGTAAGATATCTTGAAAACGCTGACTCAACTTAGTTTTTGCACTGATATTCTCACCATTTAAAATTGCATTTTGAATGGAAACACCTGTTGCAAAATTAAATTTCTTTTGATTTGATCTGAAACTCATTCCGCCACCAGAATAAGTATACGCGCTGTTAAATTCATTGGTTAAACGCGTATTCAATAAATCATAAGCATCTGTCGTTTGATTTTGATCATACACTTTCCTGCTAGAAGATCCAATTGATTTACTTAAATATGTATTGAACTCTAACAAAGCTCTTTTACTAATTGGCTCGGTATAAATCAAATTAGCAGAATAGGTAGTGGTATTGCCTTTACGAATATTTTGTTGATCTAAAATCGAATCAGATATCAGCATACCACTTGCATAAAAATACTGGCTTGTATATTGGCTTCCTCTTGAATTTGACTGATTATAACTTTGTGTTATTGTGGAGGATATTGTTCTGCCTTTTTTTGCGAATTTTTTTCTTAATAATAAATTACTTGATGCATTCACCGCATCTGCATTACTTGATGCAGTGGTACTGTTTCGATTGGATATTACACCATTGGGATCTAATCCCAATCGAGTGATGGTTGAATCTTCACTAGACGAACTTGTTTCCTGCCAACTTAAACTTGGCGTAAATCTGTATGAAAATGTTTCAGATATTTTATGATCAATTGTACTTCCAAAACTTTGCTGTTGATTTCGATTGATAGAATTTGAATTCGCTTTTCTGTTGAATTGACTATTGGGTGTTAAGTTTTGTGTAAAAGAGATACTATTATTAATGCGCTCTACATCACTAATTGCTGCATTTGCATTAAATTCTATTTTTTTACTATTGAATAAATTAGAATAGTTACTGCCAATCGAATAGGTCTCAGCTATTCCTTGTGCATTCGCATCTGTCTCTCCCGAACCGCCGCCGCCAATATTAATTGTCACACCTGCCCCTGCGCCAGGTCTTCCACCGCCGCCGCCAGAAAAGTTGACAATATTTCTGCTAGAGAAATTTTGACGATTTGTATTATTAGCACCAACTATTGTAGAAAACTGTTCATCATTGTTAATCACATTAATATTACCTTGTGCATCAAATACACTTGGTGTACCTGCTCCTCCACTCACTTTACCAAAAGTTGATCTATTTCGATCTTTCTTTAGTTTTAAATTAATAGCTGTTTCTTCAGAACCATCATCAATACCAGTGAACATTGCTTGATCTGATTTACGATCGTAGACTTGTATTTTATCTACCGCATCTGCTGGTAAATTTTTAGTGGCCATTTTGGGATCCCCTGTAAAAAATTCTTTGCCATTCACAAATACCTTTGTCACTGTTTTACCATTCACGGTGATGCCACCTGATTTATCAACTTCCATGCCTGGCATCTTTTTTAATAAATCCTCAACAACCGCATTGGGTGCTGTTTTAAAATTTTCAGAATTAAATTCAATAGAATCGCCATTGATTACGACTGGAGGTCTTCGTGCATTAACCGTAACAGTAGAAACAACGTTAACATCATTCATATAAATCGTACCCATCTCCACTGATTTATCTGCCGTATTTATAACAGGAACCCACTTAGGTTGATAGCCTACATATGAAACGGAAATCAAATAAGCGCCTGGTACTACATTTTTAAAACTAAATGCCCCTGCTTCATTCGTTCTAGAAAAGCTGACCAAAGAAGAATCTTTGGCATATACTAGTGAAACAGTTGCTGCATTCAAAGCACGGTTGGCTATGCTGTCTTTAATTGACCCCTGAATGGACCAATTTTGTGCAATACCTACATAACTGATTAATAATAAACAGTTTATAAGTAAAAAATGAACGAATTTTTGTTGATTCATACTGTAAATATACGATTGAGTTCGTAAACATAAGTCAATCTGACGAATTTCTACCTAAGTTTTTAGTTAAAATTATTGAAATTTTTGATGAACGGTGATTTTCAATTAGGTCATTTTTTTCAATTGGCTATTTGATTGATGTAACTTTCAAAAAAATAATCAGTATGAGAATATTCGCTTTGACCCTATTCTTGGGTCTTGGTTTAATCAATGCGCAAGCGCAAGACAAAAAAAGTCCTAAAAAAGACAGCATTCCTTTTAGTCAGTTTAAAGGACTGCCACTTAAAGCAACTAGATCCATAGATTTCACCACCAACGAAGGTACTTGGACATCTTTGGCAGTGAGTCCAGACGGAAAAACGATCCTATTTGATTTAATGGGTGACATCTATAGTATACCAATGGAAGGTGGAAAAGCTACTGCCATCACAAAAGGAATGGCTTATGATAACCATCCAAGCTTTAGTCCAGATGGAAAACGCATTTTATTTATTTCAGACCGTTCAGGTGCTGAAAATTTATGGTATATCGATTTAGAGAAAAAAGATACCATTGCATTAACCGAAGAACAAAACAATAATTTTCCAGGTGCCGTATATACACCAGATGGGAATTATATAGTGTACACGAAGGGACGTCGAAATACTAAGCTGTATTTAATGCATAAAAATGGGGGTGCTGGGACAAGTTTAATTGATGCGCCTGCTACTTTAAAAACCATCGATCCTGCAGTGAGTGCTGATGGACGTTATATTTATTATAGTGCACGTAATGGTGCATGGAATTACAATGCCATGTTACCTCAATACAGTATTGGAGTGTATGACAGAGAAAAAGGAACAACAAGAACGATTGCGTCTAGATATGGATCTGCATTCACACCTGTCTTATCTAAAGATGGAAAATGGTTGGTATACGGTACTCGCTTTGAAGATAAAACTGGATTGGTAAAAAGAAACTTAATGACAGGAGAAGAAAGCTGGTTAGCATATCCGGTTCAGAGAGACGATCAAGAATCAATTGCTGTATTAGGCGTATTACCTGCAATGAGTTTTACACCAGATAGTAAATATTTATTGGCATCTTATGGAGGCAAAATCAATAAAATCAATATTGAAACTGCAGCACAAACAGAGATCCCATATTCCGTGGATGCAAAAATTGAAATGGGCCCAGAAGTGTTATTCAAATATCCTATTAAAGATACCGTAGCTACAATGGCTACTCAAATAAGGGACGCCGTGCCGTCTCCCAATGGTCAACAATTAGCTTTCACCGTTTTAAATAGATTGTACCTGATGGATTATCCCAACGGTACACCAAAACGTTTAACCAAGAACGACTTTACAGAAGCACAACCTGTTTGGAACAATACAGGGAATGGTATTTATTTTACCACTTGGAATGCAAATGGTGGTAGTATTCGTTTTATAGATCTAACAAATGGAACAGAAAAAATCATCACAAAGGAAAACGCACTATATCAAGGGATGGCACTTGATCCATCTGGTAAAAAATTAGTTTATAATAAAACCAATGCACAAAAATTCATGGATGCAATTGAGCCTACTTATGATGATGCAGAAGATGAGTTAGCCTGGATTGATTTAAGTACGGGTGAAGAAAAAATAATAGATAAAGCAAATGGAAGATACAATCCACATTTTGCAATGAATGATGGTCGTATCTATTTAAACAATCGTGGTCGATTAATTTCAATACAATGGGATGGTGGGGATGAAAAAGAAATTGCAAAAATTTCTGGCATCACTACTTTTGGAAGCATCCCCGAACACCGTGGCAAACCTGTTGCTGATCCTTGTATTATTCCAGAAATAATGGAAGAAGAAGCTGCGGCAAAAGAGAACAATCCTCCTTCAAACGCCAATACCATTTTATTATCACCTAAAGGAAGTGCTGCAATCGCTCAGGTAAATAACAATATCTATTATGTAACGATTCCTAAATCAGGAAAATCTGTTTCGATTTCGGTTGCAGATGCAAAAAATGCTGCCTTCCCAAGTAGATTATTAACAGAAATTGGTGGAGAGTTCCCAACTTGGCAAGCTGATGGCAAAACCATTCACTGGAGCTTAGGCGCCGCACACTTTACATATGATATTGATGCAGCTTATGCCTTTGATGATAGTTTAGCTGCTGTAAAAAAATTAGAAGCCGTTGTTAAAAAAGATACAACAAAAAAAGACAGCGCTCAAATTGCAAAGAAGGATGAGAAAAAAGAAACTCCTAGATACAAAGCAACTGAAACATGGGTAAAAGTATATTTTGAAAATGATATGCCCAACACCACTGTGCTTTTAACCAATGCAAGAATCATCACTATGAATGGTGATCAAGTGATTCAAAATGGAGATATCTTGGTCGTAAAAAATAGAATTCAAGCAGTTGGAAAAGCTGGCTCATTAAAAGTACCAGCTGGCGCTAAACGCATCAGCCTTGCTGGAAAGACTGTGATTCCTGGATTTGTAGATACGCACTCACATATGTGGCCTAGCTGGGGAATTCATAAAAATCAAGCTTGGATTTACGCGGCAAACTTAGCTTATGGTGTTACAACTACACGTGATCCACAAACTGCAACAACAGATGTACTTACTTACAGTGATTTAGTTCAAGCTGGTAAGATGGTTGGGCCAAGAGTTTATTCAACTGGCCCTGGCGTTGGTTACTGGTCCTATAATTTAAAAGACTCTGCACAAGCTGAATCTGTCTTAGCACAATACAGTAAATATTATAATACGAAGTACATCAAAATGTATTTAGTTGGTAACCGCAAACACAGACAATGGGTGATTCAAGCTGCTAAAAATCAAAAATTAATGCCTACTACAGAAGGCGGATTAGATTTTAAATTAAATATGACCAATTTGATTGATGGCTATCCTGGTCACGAACATTCTTTACCAATTTATCCATTGTACAATGATGTAATTCAATCAATAGCTACGTCTAAGATGGCAGTAACACCAACCCTATTGGTATCTTATGGTGGACCATGGGCAGAGAATTTTTATTATGAAACTGAAAATGTATATGGTGATCCAAAAATGCAATACTATACCCCTTATGAAGAATTAGCAAGCAAGTCAAGACGTCGTGCTACTTGGTTCCTACCAGAAGAACATGTGTTTCAAAAGCACGCAAAGAGTATGAAGCAATTAGTAGAAGCAGGTGGACTTGCCGGCATTGGAAGCCATGGTCAACTTCAAGGTCTTGGTTACCATTGGGAACTTTGGTCCATGCAATCAGGTGGCATGCGCAATTTAGATGCCCTAAAAACAGCGACTATTTTAGGCGCAGAGAGCCTTGGTTTAGACAAAGACTTAGGAAGTATCAGTGTTGGTAAGTTAGCTGACTTAATTATTTTAAATAAAAACCCTTTAGAAGATATTAAAAACACCAATAGCATCCAATACATCATGAAAAACGGACGTTTATACAAGGGTGATAACTTAGATGAAATAATCACTGGTAATTCTAAAGTCGATCGCAAAGAATATTTAGATAAGAAGCCAATTAAAAATACCAAAGTAGCGGAATAGCAACATTTAATCGATTAAGCATTTTAATGCTTATTGATGATGAAATAAAGGATTTTAAAAAGGAGGCGGACCAATGGTCCGCCTCCTTTTTTTTAGCACGGATACGCACGAAATTTTGTAAGTTTAATACATCAATTTAATACTATGCAACATTCAAGAAGAAAGTTCCTCCAAAATAGCAGTTTGGCATTATTAGGTATAAGCATGGCACCTATTTGTTTTGGATCTAAAAAATCATTCGTTGATTCAAAAATAAAAATTGGTATTCAATTGTATACAGTACGTGATACCATGTTTAAAGATCCTATAGGTACCTTGAAAGCATTATCTAAAATGGGCTACCAATATGTGGAACATGCAAATTATTCGAATAGAAAATTTTATGGATTTACACCCATTGAATTTAAAAAAATATTAGATGATCTAGGAATGCAAATGCCTAGCGGGCATACTGTAATGAATGCATCGCATTGGGATAAATCAAAAAAAGACTTTACCGATGCTTGGAAGCACACCATCGATGATGCAGTAACCCTTGGTCAAGACTATGTGATTAGTCCATGGATGGATGAAAAAGTTAGAACTTCTTACGATGCATTAATGCATCAATTAGAAATATTCAATTTATCGGGTGAACTCTGTCAAGAGTCCGGCATGCGCTTTGGTTACCATAACCACAATTTTGAATTTATTGAAAAAGTAAATGGCCAATTGATTTATGATATCATCTTAAAAGAAACAGATCCAGCATTAGTAATACACCAATTGGACTTTGGCAATATGTATGGCATTGGGGCAAGGGGTATCGACTGGATTAAAAAATATCCAGGCAGGTTTGCTTCTGTACATGTAAAAGATGAAATCAAAGTGCCTGTTGGCGAAATGAATGACGGACATGATAGTACCATCTTGGGGAATGGCTTGGTAGATCCAAAAGCAGTTAGCTTAATGGCAAAAACGATAGGGGGCACACATCATTTTATCATTGAACAAGAATCTTATCAAGGTATAGCACCTTTGGAGTGTGCTCGAATCAATTTAGAACGCATCAACACTTGGGGGTTGTAATCAAATATATTATATGAAAAAAAATTGTTTCCTTTTTGTACTAGTAATAGCAAGTAGCGCACTATTGGCACAAAAGCCAACCAGCAACGAAATAGCAAGATGGCATCAACACGCAAAACAAACTACCATTATACGAGACGAATGGGATATCCCTCATGTATATGGTAAGACTGATGCAGATGCTGTTTTTGGTTTGATGTACGCACAATGCGAAGAAAATTTTCCACAGATAGAAAAGAATTTTTTGGAAATGTTAGGGCGTCGTGCCGAAATGGAAGGTTCAAAAATGATTTATCAAGACTTAATGATGCAGTTAATTCAAGATAGTGCAGAAGCAGTAAAAGACTTTGAAAGAAGCCCTTTGTGGTTTAAGCAATTATTGATTGCACACGCTGATGGAATTAACTATTATTTATACAAACATCCAGAAGTAAAACCTGTTGTTCTTAAAAAATTCAAACCATGGTATCATTTAATGTGGACCGATGGCAGTGTTTCTCCAACAAGATCAGCAGGTATTACCGAAAAGCATGTTGAAGCTTTTTATGGCCAACAATTATACGCGAACCCCAATACAGTGCGTACAAACTTTAACAAGTTCAATCTACAAACGATATTAGAGCAACCTAACTATGACATGGAAGATAAAACATTGAAAGGTTCAAATGGGTTTGCCATTGCACCAAAACACAGTACTTCAGGCAATGCGATGTTGTATATCAATCCACATGTGCCATTCTATTTTAGATCTGAAATGCATATGGTGAGCGAACAAGGTTTAAATGCTTATGGTGCAGTGACTTGGGGACAGTTCTTTATTTATCAAGGCTTCAACGAAAATTGTGGATGGATGCACACAAGTAGTTACGCAGATGTGGCAGACGTGTATGAAGAACAAGTTCAAAAAATAAACAATGAATTATTTTACACTTACGAGCAAGAAAAAAAGAAATTAGGTCAACGTACTATAAAAATTCAGTACAAAGAGAATGGAATATTGAAAACGAAGTTGTTTGATACTTATTTTACAGCGCATGGACCTGTAATGGGTATGCAAAAAGGGAAATGGTTGAGTTTACAAGAAAACAATCGTTCTTTAAATGCATTGATTGAATGCTGGACAAGAACAAAAGCAAAAGGTTTGTCTGATTATCAACAAGCAATGGGCTTATTAGCCAACAATAGCAATAATACAGTGTATGCTGATGCAGATGGTAATATCGCCTATTGGCATGGGAATTTTATGCCAAAGCGCAACCCTATCTATGACTACAGTTTGCCAGTTGACGGAACCACTAAAGCTACAGACTGGCAAGGAGTTCATCCTCTAAGCGAAATTGTACAAAGTATTAACCCTTCCAATGGATGGTTACAAAATTGTAATGCTACCCCTTTTACTGTAGCAGGGGCTGCTAGTCCAAAAGCATCTGATTATCCAACTTATATGGCACCTGATGGAGAAAACGGAAGAGGCATCACAGCGGTTGCATTACTATCTAAAATTGATAAAATCAATTTGGATGAACTCATTGCCATAGGTTACAATAAAAAATTAAGTGCATTTGATATATTATTGCCCAATTTCATCCAACAAGCAAACAATACTCAACTCGCACCAAGAACAAAAAAAGCCATTGAATATTTAGCTCAATGGGACCATTACGCAGATACTAATTCAATTGCAACTAGTATTGCGATTGAGTGGGCAACAAAATGGAGCGCAGAAATTCCGCCTGCAAATACGGAGGAAGCCGCAACACAGGTAATCTTAAAATACAATCGAATGGATCAAGATGTTGCTTTTGAAACTAAAGTAAAATTATTAGAAGCAACTTTAGATCAATTTGAAAATTGGTATGGTACATGGGAAGTCAAATGGGGTCATATCAATCGTTATCAAAGAGTAGCACCTGGTGCAAACTTTGATGACAACCAACCAAGTTTAGCTGTACACCAAGCGTCTTCTAAATGGGGCAGTTTACCTTCTTTTGAAAGCAGACGCTATCCGAATACAATTAAACGCTATGGCTATACGGGAAATAGTTTTGTCGCAGCAGTGGAATTTGGAAAAAGATTAATTGCAAAAACAATCATAACAGGAGGTCAGAGTAGATTTGTAGAAAGTCAACATTTTACTGACCAAGCATATGGATTTATTCAAGGCCAATTCAAAACGATACACTATTATAAAGAAGATGTTTTAGCCAATAAAAAACTTGCATACCATCCAGGATTTGCAAGATAATGTTCATACAGCTTGGTGATAAATGCAATTTTCACCAAGCCTGCTACATTTTTCACGTCAAAGGTTTGCATAAGTCTTGTTCTATGACCTTCGATCGTCCTCTTACTATGGCCAATTTCTGCAGCAATTTGTTTGCTAGAAGCTTCCTCACAAATGCGTATCAGAATGTATTTATCATAAACGCTTAAAGCGCGTACACGTTCAATTAGATTAATTTTATCCATGGTCTGAGTCAAAACCAAAACACGTTCTGCAATATGTTGACAGAAAAATACTTTATGTAAGCAGGCCATTTCTAATGCTCTATTCCATTCTTGACTAGACATATTTCTGGATACAATCACTTCTACTTCTAACTCAATTAACTGATAGAGTACATAATCAGGCGTGTCCTCATTCAAAACAAGCATCATTGGGAACAATTGCTGCAAATTTTTAATTTTTTTACGAACCGACTCAGATTCAAAATCAAACATAGCGCAGTCTATAATCAATAACCCTTCTGCTACACCCATCTCAAAACTAGCAATTTCATCAATCGTTGTAAGCATTCTATAGCCATTGCACATGGGATGAGCCTGCACTAGCTGACTACAGCCCATTGCATAGATGGCTTGCTGATCACAAATAAAAACTTTTTTGGTGTCCTGTTGAGGTTGGTATTTTTTTTGCATCAATGAATTAACAACAGAAATCTATCTATCATTCAATATGAAGCAACTATTACATAATCGAACCGTTTTTTCATGTTATTTATCCCCTTCTAATTTAGTCTACTCTTACAGTTTAATACTTTAGTCGATAGAATATACGCAGAAAGAATTAAATTGTGCAGGACAAACGATAAAGCAACCCCTTCATTTATGATGCAATTTGAAAAATCAATAACACTTGCCACTTTCTCTCCATTATGGTGGCAAAGTATACTATTGATTGGTGGAAGTATTTTTTTGCTAATACAATTACCTAAATACATCAAAAAGATTAAGATCAAACAATACGATTTTTTTATTGCTATTTTACTAATAGCCAATTTCACGATTGAACAAACGTATAACTACTACAATGGATTATGGAATATTCAACAAAATATCCCTGCTCATTTATGTAGTATCAGTAATATTTTGTGTATTATCTATCTTTTTAATAAAAATCAACAACTCGGAGAATTTGTATATTATTGGGGACTACTTGGAGGGATTCACGCATTGTTAACACCTGAGTTTAATACAGGGGTGATTGGCTATAATTTTTACAGCTTCTTTATAGGACACGGCGGTTTGCTTTTGGTAGTTTTGTATATGGTCAAACATAACGGATTTAGACCGAGACCAAAATCTTGGTTAAAAATATATGGCTATTCGCAATTTGTAGTGCTTGGTGTAGGTATTTTAAATTATGCCATTGGAACCAACTATATGTTTTTAAGAGCCAGGCCAACTGCACAGAACCCACTCATTATTGGTGAATGGCCTTACTACTTAATCATATTTGAAATTGCAGCCATCACCCATTTCTGGTTATTCTACTTACCCTTTGCAAGAAAAAATAAAAGGGCCGCTTTGGCCCTTTAGGTGCATTCAATTGCATCATATTTTAAGCCTATAATTCTTCTATCCGTTTTGCTTTATCGTCTATCACTAAATCAAAATTAGGCTTAACAGCACCGCCGTTAGGACAATAGCCCGTAATTAAATCATTAAACTTACAGCCCCATTTATTGAGCTGGTCTAATGTTAAGGGCCTTAAATCTCTTTTTGAACTTTCTCCTCTTCCAGTCCAATAAGTAATATGCCAACCTTCTTCATACAGTTTATTGATTTTGGCAATGTTTTCGAAATTTGGTTCTGCTAATTCATAGACACGTTTATCTGAATAGAAACAAATAGTTTCATCGATATCTATTAATGCTTTTTTTGAACCGAATCTTTTTGACTCTATCATTTTATATTAATTTAATTAGTTTACAATCTTGCTGTGACAATCGATCTATCTAAAAACGCTTTTGTATCGTATACAATTGCAGCTGCATCCTTTTTCATATTGGAATAATCTAAAGCCTTAAAAAAATCATGGGCCACTGCCAATAAAATTGCATCATATTGACTCAAGCCTGTCACCAATTGAACCTGATGCTTTTCTAGTACTTCAAGCACATTCGCATAGGGATCAAATGCCTCGACACTTGCTCCTTGCTTTTTTAAAAAATGAATGATTTCAAACACTTTTGAATTCCTGATATCCGGACAATTTTCCTTAAACGTGACGCCAAGTACTAAGATCTTAGCATTTTGAATTTGTTTACCTGCATCTGCTAATAAATGAATGAGTTTATTACTTACAAATAAACTCATTTGATCATTTACATCTCGTCCAGACAAAATAACTTGTGGATGATACCCCAATGTTTTTGCCTTATGTGCCAAATAGTATGGATCAACACCAATGCAATGTCCTCCTACTAAACCAGGCTTGAATGGTAAAAAATTCCACTTCGTACTAGCTGCTTCCAATACCTCATGTGTATCAATACCCATCCGATCAAAAATCAATGCCAATTCGTTCACAAATGAAATATTGATGTCTCTTTGTGCATTTTCTATAGACTTAGCAGCTTCTGCAACTTTGATGGATGGTGCAAGATGGGTTCCAGCGGAAATAATACTTGCATACAATTGATCGATATAAACAGCGATTGTTGGCGTAGATCCCGAAGTAATTTTTTTTATTTTAGTCAATGTATTGACTTGGTCTCCTGGATTAATTCGTTCTGGTGAATAGCCGCAATAAAAATCTTGATTGAATTTTAATCCTGAAATTTCTTCTAGTACAGGCACACATTCCTCCTCAGTACAACCCGGATAAACAGTACTCTCATAAATCACAATATCACCCTGTTTTAATAAAGCCGCTATTTGAGCACTAGCTTGTAGGAGTGGCTCTAAATCGGGCGTTTTATCTTCGTGCACCGGCGTAGGAACCGTGATGATATAAACTGTAGCATTTTGAATTTCATTGATTGAATTTGTAAAAGTCAATCGATTATTTGCACTTAAAGCGCCTTTTGTAACCTGCATTGTAATATCGATGCCCTCATTGAGCGCAAGAACCCTACTAGCGTCTATATCATATCCAATGACTTTGTATTTTTCAGAAAAAGCTAAGGCTAGTGGCAGTCCCACATAACCTAAACCAATAATGGCAATTGTCGGGGTATGGTCGGGCTTGCTTGTTTTCATTGAATCCCAAAGTTACTGCAGCGCTTAATGATGTCCATATTTTTTTTCACCTGCAGTAATTTCAATATTCAATCTATTCTGAGGTGGTGGCAAAGGACAGGTTGCAAAAGCTGTAAAAGCACATGGTGGATTATAAGCTTTATTAAAATCAATATAAGTCTCTCCATTCGCGTTAGGTCTTTCTAATTCTATAAATCTCCCTGCACCATAAGTTGTTTTACCAGCAGTTGCATCTGCAAATGTGACAAATAATCTTTTACCTCCTTCATCAATTGCATCAAGCTTGTAAGTTTTTCCATCAATTTCAAACACCAATTGGCCTCCGTGTTTTTGTGCTGTATTTTGACCTAATACATTCATGATCATCAATGGATTTTGTTCCTGTGGTATGACTTTTGCTTTAACACGCCATTTTTCTAATACTGGGAATCGATCGATACCCTTAAACTCAGTCAAGGTTTTCGCTTTTAGATTTCTAAAACGCACGCCAATTTTTTCTTCTCTCTTTATCACAACCCAAACGAAATCCTTCCACTGACTAGTATATTCGCCTTCTCTATCAGATAATAAATTAACCGACGATAGCGGATCTATCATCGTACCATTACTATTTTTAATTGTAATTTGCTCATGTGCTACTTGCTTCCAAAAAACCTTACCATCTTGCAAAATAAAATCTCCAATATGTGCAGGAAATGCAGGATTTGAATAAACTAAATCGTTTTTTGTAGATGATCCGAATTGATTGATCCCGTTATGCAACCAAAAAAGTCCTTCTAAGTTCAACCAGCCATTAGGTTGCTTTAATGCAGCAATTCTTGTAGCATGCCAATTTGCTATTTCTGTTTCATAATTAGATTGGCCGAAACTTGAAATAGTACAGAGTATGAAAATAAAAATTATAGAAACTTTACTCATTTTATATTTTTTTAAACCGTTTTTGCAATTAATTGTCATTTTGTTTCAAGGTTTATTCTGGAATTAAGGCTCAAAATTAGACAATTTTATTTGTCTACCAAATTAGTAGAGATTATTTTTTATCCCTGTTACCAGAACTTTATTTAAATTTACGATGAATCATTTTAATCATATGAAAAACTTAGTTTCTTTTACACTTGTTGTAATGCTATTTTTAGCTTGTAAAAAAGACACTACAACGCCCGCTCCTAAGCCGACCGGCTCGAATGTTACCAATCCCAATTTAGCTGCTAATACTTGGATTCATGAAGTTATGAGCTACTATTATTTATGGAATACCAAAATGCCTAGCCTTACAAGTACAAATACGAGTGCGAAACCAACAGATTATTTTTACACCCTACTAAATGATTATGGTAAAACTGATCGTTTTTCTTGGATAGACGAGAGTTATACCAATTTACAAAATCAATTGAATGGTGTTAGCACTGTTTTAGGTATTAAAAACAATGCTTTTTACACCGATGATACAAAAACCAGTATCGCCTTTGTTTTAGCATATGTATTAAAGGGAAGCCCTGCTGAAAAAGCTGGTTTAAAAAGAGGCGATATCATATTGAAAGTAGATGATCAAACCATCACAGGATCAAATTATACAAGCATCTTATCCAATCAAACCTTGAAGCTTGGCCTGGGAGATTTTACCAATGGTGCTTTTGTATCCAACGGCAGAACAGTTACGGTTACTAAAGTTGAATTACAAACCAATCCAATTTTAGCAGATACAATAATTGATTGGTCTGGTAAAAAAGTGGGTTATCTGGCATACAGTCAATTCCTTACCAGTTTTGATGACAGTTTAAGAGCCATCTTTGGTCGCTTTAAATCAGCAGGGGTCAATGAATTGGTTTTAGACTTCAGGTACAACGGTGGTGGGTATGTTGTGTCTTCTGATTTAATCACCAACTTGACGGTGAAAGATGCTGCATCCAAAATTGGGAAATTGATGAATAAAAAAGTATACAATAGTACTTATACTGAATATTTAAATAGAACAAGCGGATCTAGCGCATTTGAAACTTTATTTAAATCTGAACCCAATAATCTTGGAACCTTAAATAGAGTGTTCATACTAACAGCTGGAAACACGGCTTCTGCAAGCGAGTTAGTAATTAATAATTTAAAGCCATTTATGGAAGTGATTTTAATTGGTGAAAATACTTATGGCAAAAACGTTGGTTCTTTTACTATCACAGATCCTAATAAAAGATGGGATTATGGATTACAGCCCATCACATTTTTAACGACGAACGCAATTGGAGAGTCTAATTATGGAACTGTAAGTGGTTTTACGCCCAATTATATCCTTGCAGACAATGTGTTGCCTTATAAGACATTGGGGAATCCTAATGAGACTTATTTTAATAAAGCACTAAGTATTATTGGCGGTGTTTCATATAAAGCTAGTTCAACTGAAACAATTAAAAAATATAGCCGAACTTTGGCTAGTAAAGAATCCTTTTCTGATAATAAATGGTTAGATAGAAAAGAAATGTGGATGGACCCTAAATAATAATTTTATTATGGACTTGAGCATACAAGTATTTGTTACTGGTGGCACATTTGATAAAGAATACAATGAGCTAAATGGTAATCTTTATTTTAAAGACACACATTTGCATGAAATGTTAAGCTTGGGCAGGAGCAAATTAAATTTAACTATTGAATCCTTAATGATGAAAGATAGTCTAGATTTTGTTGAAGCCGATCGTGCATTGATTGCTGATGCATGTAATAAAACCAATACGGATAGAATTTTAATAACACATGGCACAGACACCATGACTGTGACTGCGCTTTACTTACAAAAAAATTGTCCCAATAAAACAATTGTTCTGACAGGTGCAATGGTCCCCTATAAATTTGGCAGTTCAGATGGGTTATTCAATTTAGGAAGTGCACTGGCCTTCACTCAAGTGCTTCCAGCAGGAGTGTACATTGCCATGAATGGTAAATATTTTGAAGCCGACAAAGTCAGAAAAAATACTGAAAAAGGTGCTTTTGAAGCAATCTAATTTGAAGCATCAATTACTGCATCCCAAAGTCGCGCGCGAACTTCTAATGCCTCAATAGAAGCTAACTCAGCTTCTTTCCATTTTGTTGCATCGTCTCCACAAAGTTCAGCCACCATTTCTAATGCCAAATGGCTATGGTGTCCGCCATCCACTTCGATATGTCTTTCAATATAGTATTTAAAAATAGCAACTTTCTCTGGGGTCTCTTCCGAAAGTTTTTCTAATAAACGTGTAAACATATCTGGGATTAGATCTTCTCTGCCAAAAGTAAAAACGGCGGCTTGTACATGCGCAGGAGCTTGATTAACGATCTTAAAAGTATAGTTTAGAAAGGCCTTAATTGAACTATGACATTCCATTTGTTCAATTGCATGCTCAATGGGAATACCAGTTTGGACAGCGTGGATCAATGCTGCTATCGCTTTTGTAGAAGCACCCATTTGATGCATTGCTTGTAGGTATAATTCAAAATGACTAATTCGATTTTCAAAAGCATCTACATCCGACTCCTCTCCTAAAACTATTTCATTGATCAAGTACCTTGTATTCGCAGAACCAACAGGCACCCAGGGTGTTGTTGTACAAGTTAATTTTTGTTGTAAAGACTTTAATAAACTCATGAAATCCCACACTGCAAAAACATGAACCTCTGAAAATTTTTGTAATGCTGCTAAGGTTTGTATTTGATGATAGACTGGATGTGCTAATAGTTTTACTCTACTTGGATCTATCGCGTTTTTTAATTGCTGAATGGATGGATGCATCATGTATTTTTAAGAGCGCAAAGTTAATAAATTAACAATTTAAACTTAGGGCTGTTTAATTAATATTTGTTTAGTACCTTAATGTTTAAACTAATCTGCTATTTATGTTTAAAATATTTATCTCAATTTTTTTGATGCTAATTATGAATAAAACAACTGCCCAAACAACTAAAATAATAGCGCATAGAGGCGCGTGGAAAGAATTCAATCTTCCAGAAAATTCAATTGCCGCTCTAAAAAAAGCAATTGAATTAAAATGTGATGGGGCTGAATTTGATGTAAGAATGACACTAGATGGCAAACTAGTGGTAAATCATGACCCTACCTATTTTGGGGACACGATTCAAACAAACACCTATGCTTATTTAAACAGAAATAAGTTGTCCAACGGCGAAGATTTACCACTTTTAGAAGATTACTTTAAAAATGGGATCTTAAACAACACAAAAACAAAATTGATTTGCGAAATAAAAGCATCAATCAATGATACAGCACAAGATCATACTGCTACCATCCAATGTTTGGAATTAGCAAAACAATTAGCAATTGAAGATAAGATTGTATACATCAGCTTTAGTGCATCTATCTTAGACTGGATTAAATCAAAGCTTCCCGCTGCAAAGGTTTTATACCTGGAAGCCGACTTCAATACCAATCAGATTTTGGAACATCAATTTGATGGAATCAATTATCATTTTAGTAATTTCAAAAAAGATCAAACACTAGCTTCATCTGCTTTAAGTATCGGTTTAAAAGTGGGCAGTTGGACAGTAAACGATTTAGATACTTTAAAAGTACTTCAAACACAATGTGTAGAATGGATTACAACAAACCATCCACAAGCATTCCAACAATATTTAAGTGCACATGAGTAAGTGCTTATTTATACCTTGTATCAATCAAATATTGGATCTTCCAACCTTCTTTTAATTTTACGAGTTGGAAGCTATTCACGCCCTTGTGCGAATAATTGCCTTTATAATAAAAAGTATAAGGCGTCCATGCAGTTGCCATGAGTGGATCTGTATTAATTGCACTAAATTCAATTCTTTCATCCAATGCATTTGGCACTTGCTTGCCAACGCTTTGAATAAAATCTTGTACAACTTCAGTTTTAATGATCGCGCCCTCTGGTTTATTAAGGATCGTTTGAAAAATGACTTTATCAGTAAAACAGGTTTTTAGCAAGGTAGTATCTGCTTGCTTCATAGCAATGAACATTTGTTGAATAACTTGTTGCACAGCTTTTTGGGCATCAGATACATTGTGCTCATTGAAATTTTGAGCCTTAGCTGTATTTTGTAATACGAAAAGCATACAAAATATAGTTATCATTGATTTGTGCATGTTTAGTTAATTTAAGTTGAAAGCAAAAAATTTTTAAATATGAATTGCAATTTGTAAATTGATTGTAATTTAAAACCAATTCATCAATTCTACACAATGAAAACTACAAAAATTATTTATTGGGTAACGACAAGTATTATTTGCTTATTTGCATCTTCTGCAATATTTATGAATTCAGAAATGGCCATTGAAGGGACAAAACATGTTGGTATTCCACGTTGGCTTGGACTGGAAATAAGTATTGGACAACTAATCGGTCTTGTATTGTTGATTGTACCTGCAATCCCTGCTCGCGTCAAAGAATGGGCCTATGTTGGATTTGGAATTTTATATATTTCAGCGGCAATTGCACATATTGCCATCAATGACCCATTGAGTAATACGATTATGGCAATTGTATTTTTTGGATTGTTATTGGCTTCTTATACTAGCTTCCATAAATTATTGAGGCATAGCGCTCAATAAGATCTTTAAGAATCCATCAATCGATTTATCATCCATCCATTTGATCACCACAACTAGCTCATGTTCTGGATCTATATAAATGGCATTGGTGCCATTTCCAATATGCGCATAAGCAGTTGCTGGTGCCGATGGATACATTTTACGATCTGTATTCAAAAAATAATTCATAAAGCCATACCCTGTATTTGCTGAAGTTGGCGTAGTTGCTTTTTTAATCCAATCTTCTGATATTATTTGTTTCCCATTCCAATTTCCTTTTCTGAGTGTAAGCAAGCCAAATCTTGCCATATCGTATGCGTTAATAAATAGTCCGCCACCAAAATGTCCACCACCACTCACTGATTGTATCATTTTTCCATCTAACACAATCCAAGCATTTTTATAACCAGTCCACGTCCATGTATTGGTAGCACCAATAGGTTGCATTACTTGTTCTCTTAAAACTTCTGGTAAAGGTTTTCTCCAAATTGTGGTTGCTGCTAGGGCCAAAGCATTCACTCTAGTGTCGTTGTATTTATACACTGTACCTGGTTCAAAACGTTTTCTTGTTGTCCACTCTGCTGCATTTTCTGAGGGTCGATCTGCCCAGTCTGGTTTACCCCATAACACACCCTCCCAATCACTAGTTTGCCTCAGTAAATGCTCCCAATTAATTTTTCGATTATGTTCTGTATCAAAAGGATGTATAAAGGATGTTTTTGCAATAGGATTTTGATATATCGGTGCGGCATCTTGAACCAATTCAATTGGTGGGAGATAACTAAATACCTTATCCTGAATTGAACGAATGAGTCCTTTGTCCACTGCCAATCCAACGACTGTAGAGACCATACTCTTTGTAACACTATTCACCATCTCTACCGAATTTAGATTACCCCATTCTGCAATGATATAACCTTTATAAACGATCATTCCTGCTGCTGAACCACGGCTAGCCATTGGACCAATTGGATCTGAAAATGGCTCCTTACCAAATTGCATTGCTTGGGTCAACCATAAATTTTTAGGAAATTTAGTTTCGTGTTCAATTGCATATTGTATAGCCTGATTGATGCCAACACTATCAATATTCAAACTACTTGGTGTTTTTCGATCCCAATTGCCCGCGGAAGGAAAATATGTTTTTACTTGAGCACCTGCATTTAAACAGATTGCAAAAATCAGAAGGACAAATAATTTTTTCATTTTGATCTTTTAGAAGTTTTATCTTAATTGGGTAGTATCAACTCGAGTGGGGGTGTCTTTACCTGCAACAATTGATTGTGCGCTGATAGCAATGGCTTTGATAATTTCATTCATATTATCCAAATCTAAAGTCTCCACCTGGTCAGATGCTTTATGGTAATTGGGCTCTGAATCCATTTTGGAAGTAGAGATGGTATGTGCAGCAACACCAAGTCTAGCAAGTGTTGCATTATCTGATCGATAAAATAGATTTTGTTCAGTATACGGATCTGCATAAAATTTAAAATTTGATCCTTCTAAATTTTTTTGCAAAATTGCTCCCATATTGGTTTTATCAAATCCAGTAATGTAAGCGCTATTTTTCCCCCATTTGCTTTCGGTTCCAATCATTTCAATATTAAACATCGCTACCACTTTTATTGGATCTAATTGCTTTGAAAAATATTGAGCGCCATATCCACCCACCTCTTCTGCTGTAAATGCAGCAAACAAAATAGTTCTTGCATTGTTATTTAGCGCTTTATAATATTTTGACAACATAATCATAGCGGTAGTGCCAGCTGCATCGTCATTGGCACCATTGTATATAGAATCACCCTGGACCATATTTTTAGTATTCACACCTAAATGATCATAGTGTCCAGAAAAAATTACATACTCATTTGGCAATGTTTTTCCTGGAATCATTGCAACTACATTTGCCAAAGGCAATGATTCAATTTGATGGGTCGCCTGAATACTAAAATTAGCTGGCTGGCTATTACTTAAAATAAATACTACAGTTGCCTGATTGGAAGATAAATTACTTTTGAAGCGAACTAGTCTTCCAAAATTTGATGCATGCGCTTCGTCTACCAAAACAATCATATTTTTATTTTCGCCAATTAATTTTGCTGCCGCTTGACTTAAATTTTCAGTTGCTGTAATTTTTGCTATCGTATACCCAGATGTTGTGGTGATGTTTAATGTAGGTTGAATGGTCAAGACTATGACTTGTTTGCTTTCTAAATCAACGCCATCTAATTTAGCTGAAAGGCCCAAAAATTTTGGCCGAATGATATTGAAAGATTGCAAATATTGATTGTCTCCATTTAAAGATTTCAAACCTGCTGCCTCAAATTCTTTTGCAATAAATGCAGCAGCTTTATCAATACCAGGAGTAAATGCACGGCGTCCTTCCATAGCATCAGCAGCTAAAGCTCGTTCAATTCTCTCTGTTTCAGACTTAGTAATGACCTTATCTATCCATTGACTAGCCCCTAAAAATGGGATTAACAACGCAGTACATATTAATTTAATTATTTTCATGTGGTTGGTTTTATAATTCCTTTAAAGATAATTTCATTTTGAATGCAAATGAAATATATAATAATAGTAAAAAGATAATAAGGAAGTTTTAAACTTTTGAATTTAATATTTGTCTAAATTGCCTACAAATAACCTGCATGCCGCTAAGCCCCCTTTCTAGCAGTTTAGGACTTGAGCCATATCAAGGTCCATGGACAAAACAAACCACAACGCATTTATTAAACAGAGTATTATTTGGTGCAAAGCAAACAGAAATTGATTTTTTTTGGTCAAAAGGCTTAAATGAATCAGTCGCAAGTTTAATCAATCCAACGGCTGCAATGCCTAGTCCTCCAGTCAATGAATACAATACTGCAACCATCATTGATCCTGCTGTTCCTTTAGGAATGACTTGGGTAAATCAGCCTACTGGAGACGGCACGATCAATAGTTTAAGAAGAAACAGTTTTAAAAAATGGCTTGCAGGCGTAATGATTCATCAAGATCTAAGTATCAGAGAGAAGTTGACTTTGTTTTGGGCAAACCACTTTGGTACTGAAGCAGATACAATTTCTAATGCAAATATGTTGTTTCAGCATCATGATACTTTAAGGAAAAATGCAACTGGAAATTTCAAGACGATTGTGAAAGCTGTAACGATTGATCCTGGTATGCTAAGGTACTTAAATGGATACTTGAATACTGCGTCTGCTCCAGATGAAAATTATGGTAGAGAGTTACAGGAATTATTCACAGTAGGTAAAGATAGTGCTGTACAATATACAGAGTCAGATGTGAAGGCTGCTGCAAGAGTTCTAACTGGCTGGCGCATCAATGCAAGCTATACAAGTTATTTTGATCCAACAAGACACGATACTAATAATAAGCAATTTTCTAGTTATTATAATAATAGAGTCATTACAGGAAAAGCTGGGCAAGCAGGTGCAACCGAAACAGACGAATTGATTGATATGCTTTTTGAAAAAGCAGACATGGCAAAGTATATCTGTAGGAGATTATACCGATGGTTTGTATATTATTATATTGACGATAAGGTTGAAAAAAATGTCATTGAACCCTTAGCAGTTATTTTTAAATCAAACAATTTTGAAATCAAACCTGTACTGAGCGCTTTATTGAATAGCGCCCATTTTTATGACCCTATTTATATTGGATGTCAGATAAAAAGTCCAATTGATCATGTGATTGGTACGTTGCGAAAAACAAATGTAATCTTTCCAAATTCAATCACAGACTATGCTGATGCCTATGCACACTTTAATAATATGGTGGGCCAATTAACCAACTTAGGACAAAATTTAGCTGACCCACCTAATGTTGCTGGGTGGCCTGCTTATTATCAGTCTCCGGAATTTTACGAGCTTTGGATCAATGCAGACACCCTACCCAAACGGAATAAATTTACCGATTTAATGATTGAAACAGGATATACAAGAAATGGTAGAAGGGTCATCATACAAAGTATTCCATTTGCAAAAGCAGTTTCAAGTAATCCGGCCGACCCTAATCAATTAATACGTGATTTATTTGATTTTTTGATTTCAACTGAAGTTGATCAAGTCACAAAAGATAATTTAAAAAAACAAATTTTACTAAGTGGTCAAACATCTGACCATTATTGGACAGACGCCTGGAACAGTTATCAGTCTATTCAAAACACAATCAATTTAAATTTAGTGGAAAGCAGGTTAAAAGCCTTGATAAAATATATTATGAATCTGCCAGACTATCAATTAAGCTAAATGAAAAGAAGTACTTTTTTACGTAATAGTCTTGCTATACTAACTCCTACAGTGATTAGTGGCAATCCAATACATGTACTCAATCACCATAGTATGGTTGATCCTGAGGTATTGGCTAATGTCAACAATGACAGGGTACTTGTCATTATACAATTGAATGGTGGAAATGACGGACTCAATACGGTTTTGCCGATAGATCAATATGGACAATATTACAATGCAAGAACCAATATAGCTATTCCAGAAAAAAAGATCCTTAGTTTAAATGGTTTTAGTAAAACTGGACTCCACCCATCGATGACTGCAATGCAAAGATTATTTAATGATGGTCAGCTAGATATCGTGCAGGCAGTAGGTTATCCTCAACCAAATTTTTCGCATTTCAGGGCTACAGATATTTGGATGAGTGGATCCGATAGCAATGAATATCTGAATACTGGCTGGGTAGGACGTTTTTTAGACAGTAATTATCCAGGTTATCCAGACAATTATCCAAACGCAGTAGATACAGATCCTTTAGCTATTCAAATTGGTTCAATCACATCACTAACTTGTCAAGGACCGCTCGTGAACATGGGTATGAGTATATCTGATCCCAATTCATTCTACAATTTATTGGATACGACTGAGCAGTCCGTCCCCAATACCAATGCGGGTTATGAATTAAGTTTTATTAGAAGAATTTCAAAACAAACCAATAAATACGCAACACGTATTAAAGCTGCTTCTGATGCTGTAACACAGCAAGGCACTTATCCGAATACAAGTCTTGCTAATCAATTAAAAATTGTTGCTAGACTTATTAAAGGTGGATTAAAAACTAAAATTTACTTAGTGAATTACGGAGGTTTTGATACACATGCAAATCAAGCAGTGGCTTCTGATACAAGTACTGGAACGCATGCCAATTTATTAGGTGCAATATCAGAAGCAATTGGAGCTTTTCAAAATGACATTAAAAACCAAGAAATAGAAGACCGTGTGATTGGCATGACTTATTCAGAATTTGGAAGAAGAATTAAATCAAATGCAAGTGGTGGTACAGATCATGGTGCTGCAGCGCCATTATTTTTATTTGGAAAAAATGTCAGAGGGGGTGTATTTGGAGAAAATCCTACTATTCCAAATACGGTTTCAGTAAGTGATAATATTCCTTATCAACACGACTTTAGAACAATTTATAATTCTATCTTAAAATATTGGTTCTGTGTAAAAGAAACAGAGAACCTACAGGTCATGTTAAAGCAATATCCCACTTTAAATTTAATCAACGCAAGTGCCTGTGCAGTTGAAATGGAGAATCCTGTATTCGAAAAAAATCCAATGATTGTTGCATATCCAAATCCATTCATGCATCAATCAAGAATTGAATTTAAAACAGAAGGTGGGCATACGTTGGTACAATTACTAGATGCAACTGGTACAGTGATAAAATTACTGGTAGATACCAACTATAGCTATGCCGGCATGAATAGTGTCACATTACAAGGGACTCAACTTCAGTCTGGAGTTTATTATATCAGAATACAAAATGGTATCCACCAATATGTAAAAACGATTATTAAACTATAATGGGAATCAAAACTACTATTTAAAATAGTAGGATAATTTTATTAAAAAAAGTGCACTAGTTTTAAACTTTTGGGCATATGATTGGTCTAACTTCAACGCGCATGACTGACCAAACACTTATAATCGAATTTCAATCTGGCAATGCTAAAGAACAGGCATTTACACAATTGTTGAAAAGACATCGTGAAACTGTATTTTTTCAGATTAAAAAAATGGTTTTAGAGCACGCAGATGCGGATGATATTGCACAAGCTGTTTGGATTAAAGTATGGAATAAATTAGATGGATTTAAACATGAAAGTGCTTTTAGTACTTGGCTTTTTAGGATCGCCTATAATGAAACCTTGAATTTTATTGCTCAAAAAAAGCGAATAAAAAACCAAACAAAGCAAATATTGGTTGAACAAGAAATGGAGCATCCAAGCACCAAAAATGGCATCAATGAATCCGCTATCCAAATAAAACTAGAGCGAGCCATTGCAGAATTGCCTGAGAAACAACGTTTTGTGTTTATGTTAAGGTATTTTGAAGCCTATGATTACGAAAAAATAGCTTCCATAACAGGTACGACTGTGGGTGGGGCGAAAGCAAATTATCATCAAGCAGTCAAAAAAATGACTGAATTCATCCAATAGGATTAAACTTTTGACCATTAAAAAGATCTAAATCATAGTATGGAAAACGAAATTTTATCAAAGGAACTTGAAGCCGCGTTAAAAGACTTTCAGGCCAAAAACAGTCAAGTGCCCGAAGGCTACTTTGAACAATTTGAGCTTAATTTAATGCGCAAAATTCATACGAACACCGATACCCCAAAACAAGCAAGCATTATTTCCATTTTTACAAAGCAAAAAAAATACTTGGTTGCCGCAAGTTTAATTCTAGCCATCGCAACAGGTTATCTTTTTTATAATAAAACAGTTGGATACACAAAGGGGCAGGAAGAAATAGTACAGATTGAAGCATTGCCAGACGCAGTGATAGAATCCTATGTCAATCACAACGAACTTATCGCAGAAGTAGATTGGAATAACGCCATTGAAACAACAAGCGCATCATTACCATTGAACAATAACTAAAAAATTGATAAGGTGAACAAGATAATTTTAAAAAATATATTCGTAAGATCATTAAACTTTTATGCTAATATTTTATCTAAATAAAAATATCATTTTATGAAAAAATTTCTTTTTGTTTTTAGTTTTATTTTTTCTGTGTTCTTAGTACAAGCTCAAAAAAGAACTATGCATGGCCAAGGCAGACCAATGATGCCACCACCACCAATAGAACAACTGAGCAAAGAACATAGAGCGCAATTAGAATCCTTCAGAATTCAGTTTATCACAAAAAAATTAAACTTAACGCCTGCAGAAGCCGAAAAATTTTGGCCAGTTTACAACGAGCAAAGAGCAGCAAGCCACAAATTAATGCAAGAAAAAAAAGATGATGAGATTGAATTCCAAGAAGCGATGTTAAATATTCGAAAAAAATTCAAGAAAGACTTAATGCCCATTTTAAAATCAGAAGAAAGAGTTAACACGGCATTAAAGGTAGATAGAGAATTATTAAATAAAATGCGCAATGAAATGATCCGCAGAAGAAGACCAATGTAATTAAGTTGAACCGAGGTGAATAAAAAAGCACTAGCAGGGGGGCTGGTGCTTTTTTATTGATGCTCATTTTAAACTATTTACAAATCAGAGTAGGGTTTTGCACGCATCAAAATAATATCTGACTTTGAAACTGTATTAAGGTAGACAGGCAAATTACTCATCTGTTTCCAAGCAGCCGATTCTCCAAATCGCTTCCAATGTGCTTCTCTATCTGCCATATTTTGAAATCTTGTAATGTAAATTAAATTGGGCATCCTACTTCCTGCAATTACTTTGCTATAAAATAATGCATTAAACTGAAGGTCTTTAAATAATTTGATCTCGTTGCCCTCATTAAACATATGTACTTTTCTAAGAAAAACTGCCTCATCCTGACTTTCATAACTTCTAAATTCATAGATATTTTCTGGAGATTTTGTAAAAGAAGTCTTTTTTTGGTATTGAGCTTGGAACTTAAATGATTTTGAAATAATTGTTTCAACTCTGTTGTAAGGCAAGATTCCATTTTCTGCTGTTAAACTCAATAGTGGATTTGATTTTAATGGATCGATAGCTTCTTTAACTTGATCTAGTTGGTCTAATTTTTTTAAACTCGTTAAAGGAATCCAAACTATAATCGTTTTATCTTTTGCTGTATCATTATGAATTGGTTCAAAGACCCCAATATTAGAAATGCCAAATTGGTGTAGATGAGGTAGATACTTTTCTTTCAAATAACGATCTATTCCTACTAACTGATTTTCTGTTGAGCAATGATATACTTGTATAACATAATAATCACGAGGTTTTTCTTTAGCTGTAACAAAAGAAATGGTTGTAAAGAATAATGTAATACTGAATAAGATTTTTTTCATAAGTTGATTTTATTTTTTAACAACATGTCCCTTCCATCCAAAATAAGCTACAATCAAAAAAGCAATTAAAGGAACAATATAAGCATATTGTATATTACCAAAGGAATCTGCAATCATACCAAAAAATCTTGGTAATATTGCACCACCTACTATAGCCATCACAATTAAACTACTTGCCATTTCTGTATCGATACCCAATTCCTTTATACCTAAAGAAAAAATAGTAGGAAACATTATAGACATAAAATAACAAATTCCTATCAAGGCATAAATAGTCAGGATACCTTTCCCAAAAATGGCAAATAATGATAGTACTGCAGCACCAATTGAAAATAAAATCAATAATTTATTGGGAGCAATCAATTTCATCAAAGCTGTTCCAGAGAATCGACCTATTAAAAATGCTAAACCGCCCAAACTTAAATAATCGGCAGCTTGTACTTCTGTGAGGCCAGCAACTGCAGTTCCATAAAGAATAAATAAACTCAAGACAGAAACTTGTGCGCCTACATAAAAAAACTGTGCAATCACTGCCATCTTTAAATGTTGGTGTTTTAATGTTCCTAAAATAGTCGATTTTATTTTATCTCCCTTCTCTCTAATATCTGGCAATTGTATAAAATAAAATAGGATACCTATGACCAATAAAATAATGCCTAATATAGTATAAGGTGTTTTTACTGAATATGCCTCTGCTGCTAAAGCATTTTTTCTTGCTGATTCAGACATTGCATTTAAGGCTTGATCTGTGTATCCTTTTGTAAGAATTATTCTGGCTCCAATGGCGGGAGCTAAAGCAACTGCTAGCCCATTAAATGATTGTACTAAGTTGAGCCTTTGTGTGGCCGTACTTGGATCCCCCAGCGCAGCCGCATAGGGATTTGCCGCAGTTTCAAGAATTGTTAATCCAGATGCAATCACAAACAAGGCAAACAGAAAAAAGGAATAAGATTGATAGTTGGCAGCTGGAACAAATAAGAAAGAGCCCATTGCAAATAAAATCAAGCCACTGATAATACCCCATTTATAACCCCATTTTTTCATGATCAACCCTGCTGGCAGTGCCATAAAAAAATAGGCTGCAAAAACAGCAGAATCTACTAAAGTTGACTGTGTAGTAGTTAATGTAAAAGATTTTTTTAAGTGAGGTATTAAAATTGGATCGAGATTATGCGCAAAACCCCATAAAAAAAACAAACATGTGATTAAAATAAATGGAATCAAAGTTTTTGATTTTGAATGCATGCGTTACTTTTTTATTTAAGAATTTCATTGAACTCAATTCTTTCACCATCAGGACCCAGGATATTAAAATATTTACATCCTTTTGACCAAAATTGTAAAAACACAGGAGCATCTTCTTGAACTAAATAGCCTTTTTTACGCATCATCAAATAGCAATCATCTATATCATCTACATCAAATGCAATATGATCTATATGTCCATTTCTCCTTGCTTTAACTGCAGGAATTTCTGATGCTGGCATTTGATATAGTTCTACAATGACTTCACCATTTTGCATCATAGCCACGTCTCCTTTTTCATCATTCATATCAAATTGTGCTTGCATCACATTCGTAAACCCAAGGTCTTCATAAAAGGTAATAGAATTTTTTAAGTCCGTGACAGGAATGCCAATATGTTGTAATTTGTTAATTTTTAATTTCATATTTATTACTATAAAAAACGATCAATTAATTTTCAACTATTTCTAATTGATATGCCTGTATCAATGCAGGATTTTCTGGACTTAAAGTAAAGCTTAACTTTAATTGTTTTTTCGAACCTTCAAGAATACAATAACCTCTCAATTGATTTTCTGCAACCATCTTCCCAATTACTTTGATTGCTCCTGCTTTGTCAAATAAATTTTTGGCTTCTGATTTAAGTTCGTCTAATAAATAATCATCAAAAAAGTTTTCAGCAAATATGGATGGCAGGTGCTCCCAATAAGGTAAAATCTGAATTAATTCTTTTTGACGTTGTTCTAATATTGGTGAAATGGCAACTGTTCTTGGTTGAAGTTTTGCGATCTGTACCAATGTATCTAAAACCATTAGATTCATTGTTGAAGTTGGGGCATAAGTATGATTGGCGAAAAAAATTACACCTAAGCCATATTCAGGTAAAAAGCGCCAATTACTTCCAAATCCTGGTAGTCCACCACTATGACCAATACTTGTTTTACCTTCGGAATCATGCATCCAATTAAGACCATAACTATAACTTGTAGTAGTGGCCAACTTTTTACCAGATAGAAATTGATAATTTGAGTTGAATCCTATAAAAGTATAAGGTTGATGCATTTCTCTTAAAGTGCTTCTTTTTATGATATTATTTTCAACATCATTCCTTGCTGGCCAAGCAGCTTGATGTAAGGCAACATATTTTGCAAAATCAGTTATTGAAGTAATCATTCCACCCATTGCACCATATATGCCATCTTTCAATAAAGGTACATTCACCCAGTTACCTTTGATTGTTCTATACCCTTTCGCAAGATTGTGCTTTGGAATAGTGGTATACTCGTAGGTAGTTTGATGCATTCCAAGGGGATCGAGAATCGATTGCTTGACATAGGCATCATAAGTTAATCCAGAAACCTGATGAATGATATAACCTAATAAAGCAAAACCTAAATTGCTATACTCATAGTGGGTGGCAGTTGTATTTGAAAATGAAAGTCCTTTTTCAATCAATGCAATTAAATCTAACTCAGTATCAGACAACTGTCTATCCCCCCAAGGATTGTCTTCAGGAAAACCAGCCTGATGAGCCATTAAATGTCGGATGGTTATTTTAGATGCATCTTTTGTCAATGATTGTGCCTTTATTTGTGGAATATACAATTCAATTGGATCGTCTAATTGGAGCTTTCCTGCATCTCTTAATTGCAAGATTGCCATGGTAGTAAAGCTTTTAGACATGGACGCTATACGAAACATAGTTGCTTCATTAGCAGGGATTTTTTCTTCAATATTTGCCCAACCACCCACTTTTTGATATAGGATATTGCCATCCAACAAAACAGCAAATGCATAAGCTGGAAAATGATTTTTCTCTGCATACGTTTTATACAAACTGTCTATTAATGGCATGGCTGCGCGCAATTTTATTTTTCTATTTTCATCTCCAAAAAAAGGAGGCTTATAGTTTTCAAAGTTTTGAGCATTGGCTGTATGAACTACAAATGAGAAGCATAAATAGCCTAGAAATAGAATTTTTTTCATAGGATGGTATTCATCACAATTTAAGTTTAAATTCAAAAAAAAGCCCTAATTTCCTGCACTTAAATATTTAGCTATGCGTAAACAATTTTTTTTAGCATTATTTGCTTTGCCTCTGTTAGTTTTTGGACAACAAAGAGCGAACTATGATTTAGCAGCAAGATTTTCTCCAAAAAAATTGGATAAAATGATCTTTTCACTTTCAGTAGACCCGCATTGGTTGAAGCAGTCTAATAGATTTTGGTATGTATATGAAACAAGTGAAGGAAAACAATGGATGATAGTAGATCCAGCTAAAAATGAGAAAAAACAAATGTTCGATAAAGAGCAACTTGCAGCTGCACTTACAAAAATCGTAAAAGATCCATTTGACGCACAACATCTCCCAATTGATTCATTGAAATTTATCAAAGATGAAAATTGGATTCAATTTGAAATTAAAAGTTCCATTGATATTGATAAACCAGGAGCAAGCAAGAAAGATGGGAAAGCAGAAAAGATTAAAAAGGTATTTTATTTTGAATACAATTTAAATACAGCTCAATTAAATGAATTGGTAGATTTTAAAAAGCCAAAAAGAAAACCAAGTTGGGCAAATATTTCACCAGACCAAACTAAAGTTGTGTTTGGAAGAAACTATAATCTTTATTACATGGACAAAGCAAATTATGAAAAAGCTTTGATCAACGAAGACGATAGTACAATTGTAGAAACTGTTATTACAAAAGATGGTATTCAAAATTTTAGCTGGCATAGCGAAGGTGGCGCTGGTGGTGGTGGCGAAACCAATGTTGATGCTGAAAAAAATAAAAACAAAAGAAAACCAGTATTTGGCTATTGGAGTGAAAATAGCAAACAACTTGCTATTGTAAAAGTAGATAACAGAAAGGTGAAAGATCTATGGGTAATCAATAGTATTGCGGATCCTAGACCAACGCTTGAAACTTACAAATATTGGATGCCTGGTGAGAAAGAAGCACCTGTAGATCATTTGATGTTGGTTGATATGACCAATTATACAACTAAAGAAATCAATGTCTCACAATACAAGGATCAAGATATTGCCCTATGGAATAAATCTGCAGCAGTAAATGCAAGAGATGATGATTTTAAGCCAATGATTTGGCTAGGCACCAATGAGCAATTATACCTTGCAAGAACAAGTCGTGATTTGAAAAAGATTGACCAATGTGTAGTGAATACAATCACTGGTGAAGTAAAAGTATTAGTAGCAGAAGAAATGAATACTTCTATCGAAATCAAAAAGCCTGAATTGATTAAAAAAGGTGCTGAATTAATTGAATGGAGTGAGCGTGATGGTTGGGCACATTTATATTTATATGATGGTCAAGGAAAATTAAAAAATCAAATTACACAAGGTGCTTGGCATGTAGAGGAAATCATAGGAGTTGATGAGGCAAAAAGAGTGGTTTATTTTACTGCCAATGGAAAAGAATCTTTAGCTGGTGGAGGCAAGGAAGATCCATATTATATGCACTTATATAAAATTAATTTAGATGGGAGTGGCTTACAATTATTAAATGCTGGAAATTTTGATCATAGCATTAGTCTGAATGACAATAATACTTATTTTGTAAACAATGCATCTAGAGTAAACACAACCCCAGTAGCAAGCCTACATAGCACTGACGGTAAAAAGATAATGGATTTAGAAACAGCTGATTTAAGAAGTTTATTTGCAGCAGGCTATAAATTCCCTGAAACTTTTAAAGTAAAAGCAGATGATGGTATTACAGATTTATATGGTGTAATGTATAAGCCTTATGATTTTGATAGTACGAAAAAATATCCCATTATTGAATATGTTTATCCAGGACCTCAAACCGAATCCGTAAACAAAACATTTAGCAAAGGGATGGATCGAATTGATCGCCTAGCTCAATTAGGTTTTGTAGTAGTGACAATGGGCAACAGAGGTGGCCACCCTGCAAGAAGTAAATGGTACCACAATTATGGTTACGGTAATTTAAGAGACTACGGTCTTGCAGATAAAAAAGCAACCATTGAACAATTAGCTGATAGATATAGTTTCATTGATAGAAACAAAGTGGGTATCCATGGACATAGTGGTGGTGGATTTATGAGTACAGCAGCAATGTTGGTATATCCAGATATTTTTAAAGTAGCTGTAAGCAATGCGGGAAATCATGACAATAGTGTTTACAATAGATGGTGGAGTGAAAAACACCATGGCGTAAAGGAAAATATTTCTGAAAAAGGAGATACTACATTCAGTTATATGATTGACAAGAATCCAGACATTGCTAAAAATTTAAAAGGTAAATTATTATTGATTCATGGCGAGATTGATAACAATGTACACCCTGCTAATACTTTAAGAGTTGTAAATGCATTGATCAAAGCCAATAAGCGTTTTGATATGTTAATTCTTCCAACACAAAGACATGGCTTTGGTGATATGAATGAATATTGGTTCTGGAGAACAGCAGATTATTTTTCGAAGTATTTGCTTGGGGATAATACTGAACGTCCTGTTGATATTGATGAATTGAACAGAGACATTGAAAGAAAAAAATAATGCTTTCAATTTTAAAAGATAATAATGGCCTCATTATAGAGGCCATTATTTTTTTAATAGGTATTCGCACTTTTTCCAAAAACCAAAAAAACTTGGAAAGTAGCCTGTGATCTGAGGAAAAAGCCAGTCTCTTTGTTCTTGAACACCTTGATAATGCGTTGTTGTAGGATGTTCTTTAAAATACAAGATAGGTTTGCTATTTTCTAAAGCGCCCGCTTTAAGTGCGTTATTTTGAATAGCACTATTTAGGTCTTCAAAATTGCCAATAAATATCTTAAGATTGGGCAAATTAAGTTTTGCAAGATCAACCATAAATTGTAAAACATTTTTTGCAATAGGGAGTTCACTATAATGTCGAGGCTCCAATAATAAAATTCGATTGACCTGTTCCTCTTTATGCCATAATGGATCAAGGTTAAAGCTATTATAAATGCAATAAGGTAAAGTTGCATCTAGATCTTTGCATTCAAATTGCGTACCCACTAATTCATTTTTTAGTTGATTTAAAAAACTAGCAATATCTACATGATAAGTACCATCAATAAGGTTGGGCCATTTATCTTGATATTTTTTTTGTACTACTCCATCATAATCAAAAATTGCAGTATTTAAATTTTCATAAGCTGTGTCTAAATATGTACCAACTTGATGGGTATTGGTAAACTTATTGATGTTTTCTTGATTGGCTACATATTGCTTACTGCTGAATGTTCCTGCTACCCATTGCCAACTCAAAAAATTAGCTGCAGGGTCATGATCTAATAAATGTGCATACATCCATTTTGCGCCTGGCAACCATGCCGCTTTAAAAATATTGGAGTGCAACATAGAGAGGTACATTCTCAAATGATTATGTATATAGCCATGATCATAAAGCTGTTGTACTGCAATATCAATCGCTTTAATACCTGTATTAGCATGTACAATGGGCTTAGTAACTTCTTGCAGCATGCAATTTTGTTGCGATGACTTTAAATCTAAAAATATATCCTGCCCTTTATTTTGCCAAACTCGCTGAAAATACTCTCTCCAGGCCATTTGCTGCATAAAACCCATCCAAACATGTTTAGGATATCTGGCTTGAATTTGTTCCATTACAGTTACTGGACTTAAAAAGCCCCTTGAAATATAGGGCGACCAACTAGTGACTGCGCCATTCGTATAATTTCTGGTAGTAGCATATTTAGTTGGATTATAGTCCTTAACCTGATCCAATAATTGAGAATAAGTAATGTTCATGAATTGTATTATAGCTTACTCAATGAACAATTTAGATTCTAAAATGTTTAAATAAAATGCAAGTTCAACTCGTTTTTCCGCATCAATTATATGAGCAATCGTTGTTATTTAAAGAAAAAGGGCCTACCTATTTCATTGAATCCGATTTATTCTTTACACAATATCATTTTCATCAGCAGAAAATTCTATTTCATAGGGCAACCATGAAATACTATGCCAATCTATTTATCCAAAAGGGGCATATTTGTCATTATATAGAAGCACAAAAAAAAGAAGCTAAAATAGATGCTTTACTAAACAAATTAAGTAAAGAGGGTATTCAAAAAATAACACTGTACGATCCTTGTGATAACTGGCTTGACAAACAACTTAAAAAAGGATGTGCTTCAAAAAAGATTGAATTAAATTATTTACCCAGTCCAAATTTTTTAAATCCACTTCCGGAAGATGTTCATTTATTGGGTAATAAGAAAATATATTTTCAAACAAGTTTTTATACTGAACAGAGAAAACATAGAAAAATATTAGTCGAATCGGATGGCAATCCTGTAGGTGGTCAATGGAGCTTTGATGTAGAAAATAGAAAAAAAATTCCCAAAAACACGCCAATACCGCCCATTCATTTTTTTGAAACCAACGAATACGTAGAAGAGGCTAAACTATATGTAAAAAATAATTTTAAAAATAATCCAGGACATTCAGGCGCACCGTTTTCAAATGGTCAAAAGGGACTATATTATCCCATTACGCATGCTACAGCAAAAAAAGCAATGGAGCAATTTATCGCTGAAAAAATTGAACATTTCGGTATTTATGAGGATGCTATGTTGGTAGCGGAAAAGACATTATTCCATAGTGTATTAAGTCCTTTAATCAATGTTGGCTTAATTCAGCCAAATGATTTTGTAGAGGCCTTATTAAATGCCTATCAAAAAAAGCAAGCACCCATCAATAGCATCGAAGGTATTATCAGGCAAATCATTGGATGGAGGGAATTTGTACAGTTGACCTATCGTAAAATTGGAAGTCAACAAAGAACAAAAAACTTTTGGGGTTTTACAAAAAAAATGCCTGCAGCTTTTTATACAGGCACTACAGGTATTGTACCTATCGATACTTGTATTCAAAAATTAATAGAATCAGGCTATAACCATCATATTGAAAGACTAATGGTATTAGGCAATTTTATGTTGCTTTGTGAAATACATCCAGATGAAGTATATCAATGGTTTATGGAAATGTACATCGATGCTTATGATTGGGTTATGGTTCCAAACGTATATGGTATGTCTCAGTTTGCTGACGGTGGAATGATTACCACTAAACCATATATCTGTGGCTCTAATTATTTAATGAAGATGGGTGACTTTCCAAAAGGAGATTGGCAGGCAATTTGGGATGGTTTGTTCTGGCGCTTTTTGTCCAAACAAAGAACTGTATTTGCAAAAAATCCAAGATGGGCAATGCTCTTAAGTACATGGGATAAAATGCCTGAAGAAAAAAGAAAGATACATTTAAAACATGCAGAAGATTTCTTAAAAAAATTAAAATAAAATTTTAAATTCAACTTAATGAATCAGAAAAGACCTGCCGAAACTATTGAACAAGCAGAATGGGAGGAAAAACACAAAGACCGTATCATTGAAATGGCATGGGAAGATCGAACACCATTTGAAGCCATAGAATTCCAATTTGGACTAAGTGAAAAGCAAACAATTGAATTTATGCGCGCCAACTCAAAACCATCTAGTTTCAGAATGTGGCGTAAAAGAATGGCTTCAAGAAAAACAAAACACGCTAGTTTGAGAGCAACCGAAGTGATTAGGTTCAAATGTAGTCGACAGAAAGCTAGTGGTAACAAGATTTCAAAAAGATAACGCGACCCCTGGGTCGCATTATCTTTTTATTTTATTTTTTTTACAAGCTTCACTACAATATTGTACTTCAGCCCAACATCTTTCCCATTTTTTACGCCATACAAACGGCCTGCCGCAGGCTTTGCAAATTTTTTCGGGTAGATTTTGTTTTTTTACGCCTTTCATAATGGTATAACAAAATCAAAGTCGAAATGTTTTTAACTAGCTTACAAGTGGCTGCTGTTCTTTTACCCATTCATTGATACCACCACTATAATTCAAAATATTCTTATAGCCTTCTTTCATTAATAAAGAATAGCCTATTGCTGCTCTATCCCCACCTTGGCAATGAATAATAACAGGTTTGTCTTTTGGTACTTTATCTAAGTTTTGCAAAATAGTTCCGATGAAAACATTTTTAGCGCCCTGAATATGACCACTGTTAAACTCTGCCACGCCTCTGATATCAATAATTTCAGCAGTCGTATTTGATTTAACAGCATCAATGGTCACCATATTTGATTTTTCTAAAGGTCCGCCATACACATGACTAATTTTTGATGCATCCACAAAAGCATAAATTTGATCCAAGCCAATACGCATTAACTTTCTTGTTAAATCATCTATTTGACTAGGTTCTGCAATTAAAATAAATTGCTCATCATAGGATACAAACCAACCCATCCATGTAGCAAATGAATTGTTTCCTTGAATATTGATACTACCAGGAATAAAACCATTTTGAAAATCTACTTTGTTTCGAGTGTCTATTAATTTTATGCCTTTGTCTAAAGCTGCTTTTAAAGCAGGACCATCTAATTCCTTCACAGTAGGCACTTCTGTCAATAAAGGACGATTTACTTTATTCAATTCCTTCATCTTAGCAAAGTACTTAGGTGGCTCTGGTTGGTCTGTCAATAAAAATTGAACAAACCCTGCCTTGTCTGTACCATATTGAAATGCCCAGTTTCTTTTTTTCTCATAGCCTACTGTTGTACTAGGCACTGCTCCCAATGCTTTCCCGCAAGCTGAACCAGCACCATGGCCAGGCCAAACTTGTAAAAAGTCGGGCAATGATGAAAATAAATTAATAGACTCATACATTTGTTCTGCACCTTTATCTTGTGTACCCGCAATGCCTGCAGCTTTTTCTAATAAATCTGGACGACCAATATCCCCAACAAAAACAAAATCTCCAGTAAATAACATCACTGGTTCCTTGCTTGCTGGTGTATCAGTCAACAAAAAGCTAATACTTTCTGGTGTATGTCCTGGGGTGTGCAATACTTGTATTTTCAAATTACCCACCATGACTTCTGATTGATGCTTCAAACCCTCATGAGGAAATTCATATTCCCATCCTGGACCACCTTCATCTGATAAATACATTTTGGCACCTGTTACTGCAGCCAATTCCCTCGATCCAGTTAAAAAATCTGCATGGATATGTGTTTCAAAAATATGCGTAATCTGCATATTATTTTGCTTTGCAATTTCTAAATAAGTATCGATATCTCGCTTGGGATCTATGACCGCTGCAACGCCCGCTTTTTGACATCCAATAAAATAACTCGCCTGTGCTAGTGTCTTATCATAAATGTGTTGAAAAAACATACTTTAAAATTTTAATATTTTTAAATTTTACATGAACTAAAACATGTAGAGAACAAAGATGCAAAGTTCTTCAAAAATAATTTGTGACAAATATCACAATGCTTCAATTAAGACAATTTAATACTTCTAAACAGACGTTAAATTGACTTGAGCAACACCAGATTCAATAGCCGCTTTTGCTACTGCATATGAAACAACAGATAATAATCTATTGTCAAACGGTTTAGGTAAAATATATTTCGGGCCAAATTCAATTGGTGTTCCTCCATATATATCGATCACTTCTTGTGGAACTGGTAATTTAGTCAATTCAGCCAATGCATGTACCGCAGCCAATTTCATTTCCTCATTGATTTTAGTAGCTCTGACATCCAATGCGCCTCTAAAGATATAAGGAAAGCCAAGTACATTATTTACCTGATTTGGATAATCGCTTCTGCCAGTTGCAAAAATAATATCAGGACGTGCATGCATGGCTTTTTCATAAGTGATTTCTGGATTTGGATTTGCCAATGCAAATACAATACAATCTTTAGCCATAGTTTGAAGCATTTCCTCCGTTAAAATGTCGGCTTTTGATAAACCCAAAAACATATCTGCACCTATTAAAGCCTCTGCTAGTGTGGCATTTGCTGGAATATTTTGATTCGTGAATAAAGCTTTACGACCATCTAAATGATCACGATCTGTATGGATTAGACCCTTTGAATCAAACATGAATAAATTTTCACGTTGTACACCAAGTGCCAAATAAATGCTTGCACAAGAAGTAGCAGCTGCACCAGCACCGTTAATTACTATTTTAATCTCTTGGATTTTTTTACCATTTAACTCAAGCGCATTCAATAGTGCGGCTGCACTCACAATTGCTGTACCATGCTGATCGTCATGCATGATGGGAATATTCAATTCTGCTTTCAATCGCTCCTCAATTTCAAAGCAAGCAGGAGCGGATATGTCTTCTAAATTAATCCCACCAAAAGTCGGCGCTAAAATTTTTACGGTTTTGATGAATTCTTCCACATCTTTTGTATCCAACTCTAAATCAAATACATCGATGTCTGCAAATATTTTAAATAAAACAGCTTTGCCTTCCATTACCGGTTTGCTAGCTAATGCACCAATATCTCCCAATCCCAAAACAGCTGTTCCGTTGGATATGACTGCAACTAGATTGCCTTTGGTAGTATAGTCGTATACCTTACTAGCGTCAGCCTCAATTGCTAAACATGGTGCCGCAACACCTGGGGAGTAAGCCAATGCTAAATCTTTTTGTGTTGCCGTTTCTTTGGTTGGAATGATGGCAATTTTGCCAGCCCTTCCTTTTGAATGGTAATGTAAGGCTTCTTTATCCATAATTTTTTATATCATGGAAAGATAGGAAATAAAAAGAAAACTACAAGCCAGCTTTTAAATAGCCCCAACCAGCTTCTTGTTTAATGATCAATTCTGCTACCCCCGAAGGCACGGTACCAACATAGGGTAATAACATTGATTTTTCAATACCATATTTATGCATGGTATTTTCACAAGCATTGAATTGAACGCCTTTTTTTGACATGAACTCAATATCGTTTGCTAAATGTGTTTTTGAAGCAACCAGAAAATTCAAAGCCTTTCCATGTACAACCACTTCTATTTCAACCTGATTGGGCCAAATTTTTTGAAAATTTCTAATATTTCCAATCACACTACTCCAAGCAGCTGTATCTGCAGTATTTAACTGCATCACTACATGATGTATTTTACCTTTATTGTCTTGTGCTAGTATAGGAATACTTATAATTGAAAGGACAAATAAAATAATTAATCTGAGCTGTTTCATTTTATTAAGATAATTGAATTGTAATAACTCAATTTAAGACTTTTATAACAAAGTTGATGGACAAACGTATTCTGAAATTTTAAAATTGCCACTGTCCTTTATGGCCTTGAATCCACCTTGTACATCTATTAAATTATCAAAACCTCTTGCTCTTAATATGGAAACAAAGATCATTGATCGATAGCCTCCTGCACAATGCACATAATAAGTCTTCTTTTTGTCAATTTGTGCCATACTATCATTGATAAAATCCAATGGTGCATTTTCGCTATCGATAATGTGCTCGCTAAAATGTTCCGATTTTTTTCTTACGTCTAATACAACAGCATTACTATCTTTTTTAATCAGATCTGCTAATTGATCAGCTGTAACAGACTCAATGGTTTCTACTTCCTCACCAGCAGCTTTCCAAGCTTCGAATCCACCTTTTAAATATCCAATCGTAAAATCATATCCAACTCTTGCTAAGCGCGTCACGACTTCCTCCTCTCTTCCCTCTTCTGTTACCAATAAGATTGTTTGTTTAATATCGGGTATCATGGCACCCACCCATGGAGCAAAATTACCATCAATACCAATATTAATTGAGTTGGGAATAAAGCCTTTTGCGAAGGTTTGAGCAGCTCTTGTATCTAAAATTAATGCACCAGTTTCGTTCGCTGCAGCTTCAAAAGCTTTTGGACTTAAAGCATGCTGACCTCTTTCTAAAACTTTATCAATGCTGTCATATCCTTGAATATTCATCAATACATTCAACGGGAAATAACCTGGAGGTGCAACTAAACCTTCTAAAACAGCCGCTTTAAATTCTGCTTTAGTCATATCGGGTCGCAATGCGTAATTCGTTTTCTTTTGATTCCCTAATAAATCGGTCGTTTCCTTACTCATATTTTTACCACAAGCAGAACCCGCACCATGCGCTGGATACACAATAATATCATCTGACAAAGGCATAATTTTATTTCTTAATGAATCAAATAAGTGTCCAGCTAATATGTCTTCAGTCAATTCTGCTTTTACTTTTTGTGCAAGGTCAGGGCGACCTACGTCTCCAATAAATAAAGTATCACCACTAAACAAAGCAGTTTCTTTTCCATTTTCATCTATCAATAAGTAACAGGTACTTTCCAAAGTATGTCCTGGAGTATGCAATACTTTAATTTTTACTTTACCTAAGTTCAAAATTTCACCATCTTTTGCAGAATGAATTTTAAAGGAAGGAGCAGCTGTTGGACCATACACGATTTCAGCACCTGTTTTTTGTGCTAAATCAATATGTCCAGAAACAAAATCTGCATGAAAATGGGTTTCTAACACATACTTGATTTTAGCCCCCGCTAATTTTGCTTTTTCAATATAAGGTGCAACTTCTCGTAATGGATCAACAATGGCAGCTTCGCCGTCACTTTCAATGTAGTATGCACCTTGTGCTAAACATCCTGTGTAAATTTGTTCAACTTTCATAATGGTATTTTTAATCATTAAATAATAAATTGATGCCACAAATTTGAATCTCTTTAAATAATTATTTAGTGATAATTATCACACTATATCAAATAGATAAACAATTTGATGTGATTCTTATCATACATATACTTAAATGCTTTTCTTGCTTGTATAAAAAGCAAAAATTAAAAAAGGGAATGTGTCCAAAGTTCAATTCATATAATTCTATGCTAAAGATTTGGGTAGGTGACATTTATCACCTACCTTTTATTTTAATACAAGCACCTTTGTCGGAAATAAATGCATATGGAAATAATGGGTTATATAGCATCGATATTAATTGGAATTTCATTAGGTTTAATTGGTGGAGGGGGAAGTATTTTAACCGTTCCTGTTTTGGTATATTTATTTCATGTTGAGCCAATTCTAGCAACTGCTTACTCACTATTCATTGTAGGTGCAAGTAGTTTAGTGGGTGCTTGGCCGAAGTATAAACAAGGATTTGTCAACATAAAAACTGCAATAATTTTTGGTATCCCTTCAATCGCATCTGTATATGCCACTAGAAAATATTTAGTACCCGCGATACCTAACGAGTTAGGTTCCCTAGCTGGCATGCACATCACAAAATCATTATTAATGATGATGTTGTTTGCAGTATTGATGGTCGCTGCATCTTTTTCGATGATAGGCTCAAAGGCAAACAATGAAGAAGTCGTTGAAGGACCTCAATCTTTTAACTATCCAATGATTTTATTGGAAGGTGCTTTGGTGGGCATGTTGACTGGTTTAGTGGGTGCTGGTGGCGGATTTTTAATTATTCCTGCATTGGTAATGTTGAGCAAGCTTCCAATGAAACAGGCAGTTGGAACTTCTTTACTAATCATAGCTGCAAAATCGCTTATCGGATTTACAGGGGACCTTGGACATAGAACGATGGACTGGATCCTATTGTTATCAGTAACGTTATTGGCAATAACTGGAATATTTATTGGAGACAGATTAAGTAAAAAAATTGATGGCAATAAACTTAAAAAAGGATTTGGATGGTTTGTATTCATTATGGGATTGTATATTATTATACAACAATTATTTTTTTCAACTCCAAGCGGCCACTAAATAGATAATTTTGATCCATGAACAAGCCCCTTCTTTTTTTAGGCTTTGTTTTACTCCTCTGGGGGCCTACAAAGGCACAACAACCAACTCTAAAAGACAGTAGTTTTTTGAGGCATTTTCAAATGGGTGCCATACAAGGACATATTCGATCTTTTTATAGTAATACAGATAATAAAAATAGCAATTCTGAATATGCATATGCAGTTGGTGGCGGATTAAAATTTATTTCTAAACCACTTTATTACATGCAGTTTGGACTGAGTGGGTTTTTGATGTATAATGTTTTTTCTACCGACCTTACAAGCTTGCATCCTTTAGCAACTTCTACAAATCGATATGAATTGGGATTATTTGATGTGACCAATCCGGAAAATAAATCAGATATGAAGCGTTTGGAAGAACTTTACATTCAATATCAAAAAAAGAAACTCACAATCACTGCTGGAAAACAACAGTTGAATACTCCTTTTATAAATTTACAAGATGGCAGAATGCGGCCAACAGAAGTGCATGGCCTATGGGGGCAATACAGCATTAAAAACAATAAATTTTATGTGGGCTGGTTAACCCAATTTTCTCCAGGAGGTACAATTGCATGGTTTAAAACAAGTAGTTCAATTGGAATTTTTTCAACGGGTGTGAATATAGATGGTACAAAATCAGGCTACAAAAACCAATTGAGCACCAAGGGAGTAGCATTGATTGGTGGAGAATTTGGTTTAAAAAGTACAGGTAAAATACAATTTTGGAATCAATACGTTGACAATATTTTCAATAGTAGCTTAGTTCAATTTGACAAAACACCATCTAAAACGAATCCTTATTATTATGGAGTTCAATTGATCAGTCAACAAGTAGTCAACCATGGAGGTAATGCTGCAATGAATCAAACCTATTTTAACCCAAATCAGTCTTCGTTTGTTTTTGGAGGAAGGCTTGGTAGAATAATGGGGCAATGGGACCATTCATTCAATTTTACAAGAATCACTAAACAAGGGAGATACTTAATGCCTAGAGAGTGGGGGCGAGATCCTTTTTATACTTTTTTACAAGGGGAGCGCAATGAAGGAATGGGGGACTTAAGTGCTTACATGTTTAAATCAAAATTCAAAACATATAATTATCCACTAATTTTTAGTTTGGCAGCTGGATATTACCAATTAGCAGACGTTAAAAATTTTGCAATGAATAAATATGGACTACCTAGCTACATTCAATATAATTTTGACCTTCGTTATACATTTAATGGATTTTGGAAGGGTTGGGATGCACAACTAACGTATTTTTATAAAGATGCGATTGGTAATACATACAATGACGCCAAATATTATATCAATAAAGTTGATATGGGTCATATCAACTTTATTTTGAATTTTCATTTTTAAACAATGACAAAATGAAAAAAAAATATCTAGTGCTTCTTGGTATCCTTACAAGCATAGGCATCTATTTTTTAGTAGGCTTCATTGCTGGAGATTATTTTAAAATAGATGGCACGATTGCAAACACAGATAGCACTTGGGTAGGACCAAGTATTTATTTAGATAATACCACCGTGGGAGAAGAACGTGAATTAGTTATTTATGGACAAGAATTGATTGCACATACTTCTAAATATCTTGGACCTAAAGGATCAGTTGCACAAATCACCAATGGCATGAATTGTCAAAACTGTCATTTACAAGCGGGGGCAAAAGCTTGGGGTAATAATTATGCAGCAGTATTTTCGACCTATCCAAAATTTAGAGACAGAAGTGGACAAGTTGAAAGTATTTATAAACGTGTGGCAGATTGTATGGAGCGAAGTTTAAATGGCACAGCTATAGATAGTAATAGTAGAGAATTTAAAGCCATCTATGCATATATCAAGTGGCTTGGTCAAGATGTTGAAAAAGGTGCAAAACCACATGGATCAGGCATTGAAAAATTAGCTTACTTAGACCGTGCAGCAGATCCAGCAAAAGGGAAAATAGTATATACTGCACAATGTCAAAGTTGTCATGGTGCAAATGGAGAAGGTCAATTGACCTTAGATACATTAGAATATGCTTATCCTCCATTATGGGGTGCCAATAGCTATAATGATGGAGCTGGATTATTTAGGATTAGTAATTTTGCTGGCTATGTCAAAAATAACATGCCTTATCAATTAACTTCTCACGAAAATCCAAAATTAACAGAAGAAGAATGTTGGGATGTAGCAGCTTATGTGAACAGTCAACCAAGACCGCATAAAGACCAATCTAAGGACTGGCCAAAATATGAGAAGAAACCAATAGACTTTGCTTTTGGTCCTTATGCAGATTCTTTCTCTGAAAAGCAACATAAATATGGACCTTATCAACCTATAAAAAAATTTTACAGCAAATAAAAACCACACAATATGATCGAACAAATTCAACAACCCTGGCCTTGGTATGTAGCAGGAGCAATTATCGGACTTATCGTACCAGCATTACTCATTTTAGGCAATAAAACATTTGGAATTTCATCAAACCTAAGACATATTTGTGCTGCTTGCTTCCCGGGTGACATCAATTTTTTTAAATACGATTGGAAAAAAGAAATCTGGAATTTCTTTTTTGTAGGCGGCATTTTCATTGGCGCATTTTTAGCCACTCAATTTTTAATGACAGGAAATCCAATAGAAGTGAGCCCGGCACTAAAGTCTGAGTTAAGCAATTATGGAATTAATAACTACAATTATATGCTTCCATCTGAATTATTCAGTTTTGAAGCTTTATTTACCCTTCGCGGTTTCATCATTATGATTGTAGGTGGGTTCTTAGTTGGCTTTGGAACTAGGTATGCAGGAGGATGCACATCAGGACATGCCATCATGGGCTTAAGTAATTTACAATGGCCGTCTTTAGTCGCGACTATTTGCTTTATGGCTGGAGGATTCTTGATGGCTAATATTATTTTACCTTGGATTTTATCCTTATAAAAATTAAATCATGAATAAAGAGAAAGTACAAAATTTAGATTCGAACACTGCTTGTGTCAATGCTTCTGAACAACAACACCCTGGTTGGTATAATTTAAAATATGCAGTAGTCGGAATTATTTTTGGCATTGTGTTTGTAAAAGCAGAAATTATTTCTTGGTTTCGTATTCAAGAAATGTTTCGATTACAAAGTTTCCATATGTTTGGCGTGATTGGCACTGCAGTAGTCGTTGGTGCAGTTTCTGTTTTCTTAATTAAAAAATTTAATGTGAAAACAATACACGGTGAACCCATCAAGATTGCAGATAAAGCATTCAATAAGGGCCAGATTTATGGTGGCTTATTATTTGGATTTGGATGGGCATTGACTGGTGCTTGTCCAGGACCTTTGTTTGCCCATATTGGTGCAGGATTTTACGCCGTACTAGTAGTGATATTAAGCGCAATAGCAGGCACATGGACTTATGGATATTTTAGAGAAAAACTACCACACTAAAACAGACAATGATTTATTTGAATCGTTCATTTTAAAGTCACAATAAAAAAAGGACCTCGTGTTACGAGGCCCTTTTTTTATTTTTTAATCCATTCAAAACTATTTCGATGCAATACAATCCAACCATTTTTCTCCATCTTCTTCATTAAACGACTGATAACTTCTCTTGAACTATTTAAATCAGAAGCGATTTCTTGATGGGTTAATTTAATCGTATGACCAAATTTTTCAACCTGCTTTTTTAAGTAAAACTCCAGCCTTTCATCCATGTTTTTAAAAGCTACTTCGTTCACCGTTTTTAAAAGCTCTTCATAACGCGTACGATAGGTCTTAATAACAAAATAATGCCAACTTTTAAATTCGCTTAACCATTTGTCCATAAACTTAATGGGTATTGAGATTAAAGTCACATCCGTCATCGCTTTAGCTAGTACTTGACTCTGTTCTGATTGAAAACTACAAACCATTGATACTGCACAAGCCTGGCCTGGTGAAATATAATACATAAAATACTCATCCCCCTCATCGTCTTCTTGGTATAATTTCACTGTACCTTCTACCACCAACATGGTTGAGCGAATATTTTGGCCCACTTTTAACAACGGAGTCCCTGCAGGCACTTCTTTTATTTCTGCGTGTTCTAAAATAGCATCATATAATCCTTCCTCTAAATTAGGGAAAAGCGATTTTAATACTTGCTTGTCAATCATAATGCAATTTACACTATTTTATTTTCAGGTCTCTTTTAAAATAAGTAAATAAAGTTGCAGCTATTAAAAAACCAATCCCCGTTGCTGTTAATTTTGAAAGGAAAGGATGGATTGGACCCTGTGCTTTATAGATGCCCCAAAATGCCCAAGCAACTACCAAACTAAAAGCAATAATTCTATACCTGTAAAGCGTATACCATGCAAGTAGGAAAGCAATGAAGATCATAACTGCACTCCAATAAGATGACTGAATGCCCATTCCATTCCAATGATATGCAACAAGTAAAGCAGTTATATTTGCAATGGTAGCTACTGATATCCATCCTAAATAAACTACAAAAGGAGTTTGTAAGAAAAATATTTGAGTGAGGTTTAAATTTTTTACCTGTGGATTCGTTTTTAAAAATATCCAAATGAGTGTACTTAATAAAAAAAGCATTATCAAGACAGATAATTCAATTTTTAAATAATGCCATGCTAATATCCAAGCCATATTTAAAAAACAAGTTATAATGAAATGAACATTGACCTGTTCGACAAATGCATATGCATGTTCATATTGATCTTGCTTAATTGTGTAATAGGTAAATGCAATTGTATACAATAAGAGCATCAAATAAATAATGCCCCATATCGAAAAAGTGAAACCTGCAGGAACAAAAGCATTGGGATAAAAAGCTGAAATTTGACCTGTATTATAGCCATTGATAGGCAATATGTTTGCTAAAGCATTTAATACAATAACTCCAATAAAACAGATCCAGGTAATTATTATTTTCATTTCAAATATCGATTAAACCAATTGATATGTGCATTGAGTCGATGAACGATATAACTTGGCACACGAATACCGTGGTTTTGATTAGGATAAATAATCAATTCAGTAGGGATGCCTTCCGACTTGAATGCTTGATACATTTGTTCAGCACCAATCACAGGAACATTAAAGTCTGCTTGGCTTGCCATAAATAAAGTTGGCGTTTTGATTTCTTTTACTTTAAAGAAAGGATAAGACAATGCTTCCCATTTTTTCGGATTTTCCCAAGGTTTACCAATCTCTGATTCATACTGTGCAATATATTGATCAGAACCATATACAGATATCATCAAAGAACTACCAGCGCCACTTACTGCTGCTTTAAAACGTTTATCTGTAGCAATTGTATAATTTGATAAAATACCTCCATAACTCCAGCCAGCTATGCCTAGTTTATTTGGATCAGCTATACCTTCTTTGATTAAATAATCTGCAGCACCAATAATATCTTTTACTTCTTTATTGCCCCAGTCTCCTGCAATGGCACTAACATATGCCAAACCTCTTCCACTACTTCCACGATAATTGACATTTGCTACTGCATAGCCAGCGGCTGCATAAATTCTAGAAGTCATATCAAAAGAAAAATCATCTTGTGCTACAGGACCGCCATGAATGAATAGGATCAATGGCAAATTTTTTGCATTACTATCCGGCAAGTGTAAAATTCCAGCAACTAATGTGCCATCTGAGGAAGTAGATTGAAACCCCTTATGAAAGCCTTTTTTTAATTTAGAAACAAAAGCATCTTGAAGATGTGTTAATCTTTTGGTTGTTTTATTTTGATAACTATAGATTTCATTGGGCGTTTCTAAATTACTATATAATAAAACAATATCTCCCTTAACATTCATATCCATGGCACTATACACTCCCATCTCATTGGTCAATAATTCAGGTTTTTGATTTGCAATATTAAATTGAACAAGATTTTGTTTTCTATCATCTTCAATTAATGATAAAATTGACTGACCATCTCTTGTCCAAAAAATAGACGAAAATGATCGATCATATTTTGCTGAAATAATTTTTGAACTATTAGATTTAAGATCATAAATACCAAGTTGAGCCAAATCATACATGTCGTAATCCTTATCTGAACTAGATTGTAAAAATGCAATCTTAGTATTGTCTGGGCTAAATTTTGGACTATTATTTGCACCTCTAAAGTTGGTAAGCTTCAATGGTGTTGCATTTTTATTTAATGTTAGCAAAAATAAATCCGTATTTGAATTTTTATCTGGGTTTTCAGTAACATTACTTGAATAAGCAATCATAGTATCGTCTGGACTGATAGCAACATCAGATTCATTATAATTACCTCTTGTAAGTGTATCAAGCTTTTTGGTAACGATATCTAGCACATATAAATGTGTTTTACGATTGTCTAAATACCCCTCATAGTCTTGCTTAAATTTATACCTATTGATCTCATATGGTTTTCTTACTTTAGATTTTGCCGTATCTGCGTAATTAAAATCTTTTATCACTAAAACCATTTTTTTACCACTATTAAACCAAACATAATCTTCAATCTCGCCTTTGATATCTGATAATTGAATTCCCTCTCCGCCACGTCGATCCATTAAAAATAGTTGTGCGCCATTTTCTTCATCTTTTCCTTTACTTAAATAGGAAATATATTTCCCATCGGGACTCCATTGATAATTTCCTACACCTTTTGTTTGTTCTGTTAAAGTCAAAGTCTCTTTTCCGTCGGAACTCATCATATATAATTTTGACACTGTCTTGTCTTTTGCAGAGTCAATCTTTGATTGAGTATATAAGATCCAATTTCCTTCAGGAGAAATTTTTGGTCTTGATACTGCTTCTATACGATAAATATCATTTGGGACTTGTGCAAGGACAACATTAGACACGCAAGCAGTGATTAATACAAGTAGGTATTGCTTTATCATAATCTATATTATTATTTTTTAAATAGAATTCCAATTTACTAAATATATAGATTCAGAAGGTTGAAAAAAGTAAAGGCGGTATAGAAATACCGCCCGTTTTCAGGATTGCTTGCTTATTAGTTGGACCCTGAAAGTCCGTAGCTGTCATGGATGGAGTTGAACCATCGTGAAGGGTTTTGCTGACCCTCGCCTATCCGTTCGGCCACATGACGATAGGTCAAAAATAGGAAAAAAATATAAAAGTCTACTATTTTAATAGACTTTTATATAAAAAAAGATCCGGTTTTTCGCCGGATCTTTACTTTCTAATTTATTGTTTAATAGTAGGATACGTAATTCCTAGTTGTTCTAAATAAGTACTGTATTTACTTGGATCATAATAATACTTTTCAAGTTGAGCTCTATATGTTCCTTGTATCTCTTTATTTAAATGTATTGCAGGTGGATCGTTTTTAGTTATAAATGGGATATACTGCACATCTTTTGTTTGTACTTCTTTAAAATACTTTTTTGCTTCAGTTAGAATACTTGGCTTGGTAAATAGATCTAATAAGGTCATTGCAGTTGCCTCGGCTCCAACCAAAGATCCTTTATGTGCAATAGGTGTTGCCATAGCAATGGCGTCTGCCCAATGATGCCCTTTCGTTCCAGGGATATTCGCTGGATACCTTAAAACGATGGTAGGTACATTCCAAGAAATATCAGCGATATCATCAGATCCTCCACCCCAAGAAAATGCTACAGAACCTTTTATAGTATCAACGCTTGTTTTTAAACCATCAATTGGATTGCCTTGTTGGTCTTTTTTGGGTGCTTCAACAAGTTTTTGTACACCTTTTGCTAATGCTATATCTTTTTCATCCCATACAGGCATTCCCACTTTTTTAATATTTGCATACATTGCTTCTGCCAATGGTTTATTGAAGTGTCCAGGCCATGCAGTACCTAAAATTTGATGCGTCATTTTAGTATTCGTCATCATAGCAGCTCCTTCTGCAATCTTTATACCCGATTCAAAATTCATTTTGATGTCTTCGTATGTACGTTCTCTAAAATAATACCACACACTCGCTTTGCTAGGGACAACATTGGGTTGGTCACCGCCATCCACAATAACATAGTGAGATCTATTGGTTGGTTTTAAATGTTCTCTTTTAAAGTTCCAACCAACATTCATTAACTCAACAGCATCTAATGCACTTTTTGCTCTCCATGGCTGACCAGCAGCATGAGCCGCTTCTCCTTCAAAATCAAAACGGACACTCACTAAACCATTCCCTCCATTATCACCATAACTTGAAGCAAAATCACCACTCACATGTGTAAAAATACATGCGTCAACATTTTTAAAATATCCATCCCGCACATACCACGCTTTTGTTCCTACCAATTCTTCCGCAATCCCAGGCCAAATTAAAATCGTCCCTGGTAATTGCTCACGCTCCATTAATTCTTTCATTGCAATCGCTGCATAGATAATAACTGCTTGTCCAGAATTATGTCCCTCTCCATGTCCTGGTGCACCCTCTACAATTGGTGCTTTATAGGCCACGCCTGGCTTTTGAGAAGCTTTCGGAATACAATCCACATCACTACCTAATGCAATCACAGGTGCACCATTGCCCCATTTTGCCATCCATGCAGTGGGCACATTTGAAATTCCATTTTCAACTGTAAATCCATTTTTTGCTAATACTGAAGTAATATATTTGGAAGTCTCCACTTCTTGGAATCCTAATTCTGCATAACTAAAAATTTGATCTACCATCACTTGAACCTCTTTTGATTTACCTACTACAGCTTGCATGAGTGCTTGTTTCATTGAGGCCAACTCTTTTTCAGTATATTTTTTTTGGGCAAAAATGGGTAATGAAAAACAAAGGCAACAGCACAATGTGATAAGACGTTGAATAAAAGTCATGGTTAAACTATTTACATTGATTGTGAAAAGATTTATCAAGCATAAGTTACAAAAAATCCCCTATCGAATAGATAAGGGATCAAATTTTATTTTTACGCAATGCTTATTTAGCGGCAATTTTAAACTCAATTGTTTTTGTATTTGAAGCTGTTGCTTTAGAAGTGACTACCACAACAACTTGATACAATACTCCTGGAACTAAACCAGTGATGGTCACAACATTACTTAAACTTGTACTTGAAAAATTATTGGTAAACACAGTGGTGTTATCTACAATCCTAACCATCTTAACATCTATCGTAACACCGCTTGTAGGTATAGCAAGCAATTTTACATCCATTTTTTGAGCAGTACCTACTACTGCAAAGATATTAGTTGCGCCTGGATCAATATCTACGACAACCCCATTGGTTGCTGTCAAACTAGGTTCTGTTGCTACGGGTGGATTAGGAGTAGGTGGGGCAGGTGCATCACCGCCTTTACTACAAGCAATAAAATTGCAACTTAAAAGCAAAACAAATAGACTTTGGAGGAAAAACTTCATGGTTAAAATTTATTGTTTAAAGATAAGCAAATTATGGCTGTTGTATACCCACTAAATAAGGTATACAATTACAAGATAAATACGCTTTTAGGCATCGGTTTAAAAAACTATGTTTAGACATGATTTTTCAAAAAAATTTAAATTTTAAACTGATCTTGCTTTGTTTTTTCGGCTCGGCAACGCTTTATGGGCAAAGGAATACATTGGCAGCATTTACAAGTGCTTCATACAGTTATAATCCTACCAACAACAATGAAAATCAATATGAATGGAGATTGGACCTTGGCATGACCTCTATTGAATTAAACCAATCAAGTCGCTACTTTTTTACTGTAGGTGTATTACAACCAAATCTGAATAGGTTAAATACAAATGAGGCTAAGAAAAATTTTGATCCACACATCAAATTGGCTTATCTCGCCAATAGCAGTTCTATTGTACTTTTTTCATTAGCACCTGATGCACTAATTTTTGGATTTAAGATAATAAACTCAAATGGCAAGTTAATCAAAACAGTCACAACAAGAATTGCAAGCAGCTATTTGAATTTTAGGATTGATTTGAGCAATCAACCAAATGGCCTCTATTTTATCACTGTCTATTATTTGCCAGAACATATTGCCCTGAATGATGCAAAAAACTATTGTACAAAAACCTTAAAAATATTAAAATGGTGAAATTATCCAGCCTTATATTGTTACTAATATATTCCCATTCTGCAATGGCTCAAAACACCAAGGGAATTGCTTTTCAAGCGATTGCAAGAGACGGCTATGGCGTACTCATTACAAATAAACAATTTCAAGTTCGAATTAGTATTTTAACGGATACGGTAGATAATCTAATGGTTTATCAAGAATTAAAATCGATTAAAACCAATCCATTGGGAATATTCACCATATTGATTGGCTTAGATGAGCCTTCTAAATTAAGGACCATTGGTCAATTTGAAAAAATCAATTGGACCAGTTCAAAACATTTCATTCGTGTAGAAATTGACCCAGAAAATAATTTACAATTTTTACGTATTGGCCAACAACAAATTCATTATGTTGCATACGCATTTAGTGCAGACCATGTAGTTGCAAGCAATGTGGAAGGTATATTATCAATTCAACAAGGCGGAACGGGTGTTGGAGATATAGGCGCATTTAAAACTGTTTTACAAATAGATAAATTAAACAATACACCAGATAGCGCAAAAGGATTAAGTAAAGCCACAATCGTTGCACTAACAAATAAATTAGACAAAAAAGATACTGCTAGTTTAAGTAATAGGATCAATCAAAAAATGAATATTGGTGCATTGAGCTCATCTGACTTTATAAGTAGTCTAGGTTTTCTTCCCTTCAGGTCGGATTATGGTGCATTTTTGGATACAAATAGACAAACAGCAAGTATCAATAGCGCTACGGCAATAAAATGGAGGGATACAAGTAGTAATCGCTTGCTCTATTTAAGCAATAACACAAATGCAGAACCAAGTAGGATTAACGTGCTCAAAGAAGGTATCTACTTTATTCAATACAGCATTCAAGTAAGTAATACTCAAATTGCAAATGACGAGCTGAGTGTATGGATAAGACGAAATGGAGCTGCATATGCGAATAGTCTTCGGCAATTTCTAACTGGTGCAATTGGCGCTAAAAATATTTTCACAGGACAATACATTGTGCCACTTGGAGAGAACGACTATATTGAACTTTTTTTCAGTGTACGCCATGGCCAGACACAATTACTCAAAACAAATAGCTTAACTAACCCATCAAGGCCATCCACCCCTAGCGCTCAAATACTCTTATTTCGGATTCAATAAATTATTGGATCCATTCATAAAATTTCTTTTTAATTACAAGCTGCCCTTATTAACTTTAGTTTGAACAAAAAACAACACTATGCGTCGTATTGTAACTCTGATTGGCTTTGTACTCTTTCTAAGTGCTCAACTTATTGCACAAACTGTTCCAAGTCCAAAAAGTCATTTTGGATTTAATATTGGTGACAACTATAAGTTAGCCACTTTTACGGCTACAGAAGCATATTTAAAAAAAGTTGCTTCAAATTCAAACAAAGTAAAACTCACCACGATTGGTAAGACAGAGGAGGGTCGAAATCATTACATGATGATCGTTTCTAATCCAGAAAATATTAAACAATTACAAAAATACAAATCGATTTCACAAAAACTAGCAAGAGCTGAAGCATTGACAGATGCAGACGCAAAAGCACTTGCTAATGAAGGAAAGGCCGTAGTATGGATAGATGGAGGATTACACGCAACAGAAGTTGTAGGCATTCACCAATGGATTGAAACCATGTATCAATTAGTCACGCGTCAAGATGAGGAGACAAAAAATATTTTGAAAAATACCATTATCTTATTTGTACACGCAAATCCTGATGGACAAGAATTGGTCTCTAATTGGTACATGCGCAACCAAGATAGTTTAAAAAGATCTACTAGCGCCTTGCCTAGATTGTACCAAAAATATATTGGCCATGACAACAATCGCGACTTTTTTATGATGAATATGAGTGAGTCAAAAAACATGAGTCGTCAACAATATATTGAATGGATGCCACAAATTTTATACAACCACCATCAAACGGGTCCTGCAGGGACCGTTGTAGCAGGGCCTCCTTACAGAGACCCATTTAACTATGTTTATAATCCATTATTGATTACAAGTTTAGATGCCATGGGTGCGGCAATGAGTAGTCGTTTGAATGCAGAACAAAAACCAGGCTATACTATGAAGGGAGGATCTGTTTATTCTACATGGTGGAATGGAGGATTAAGAACAACGGCATACTATCATAATATCGTTGGTATATTAACCGAAATCATTGGAAGTCCAACACCGATGAATATCCCTTTAGTACCTCAAAGATTAATACCCAATAGCGGACTACCTTATCCAATTGCACCACAAAAATGGTATTTCAAAAATTCTATAGATTATTCTATTTCTTTAAATTACGCAGTACTAAATTACGCAGCAAGGTATAAAGACGAAGTATTATTCAATATTTATAGAATGGGTAAGGCTGCAATCGATGCTGGTAGCCGAGACAATTGGACATTATCTCCAAACAAAGTTGAAATGCTCAATGAGCAATTAAAAGCAGAAAAAAGAGATATCAAAATTGATAGTATTGCTTTATTGAATTATGCTAAAATATATAAAGCACCCAACTTAAGAGACCCTAGAGGTTATATCATTCCTGCTAATCAAACTACCACTGCAGTTGCATTTGTAAACATCCTAATACAAAGTGGTATTAAGGTGCATAAAGCAACCAATGACTTTGAAGTGCATGGAAAAAAATATATTGCCGGGTCTTATATTGTCAAAACGAATCAAGCTTTTAGGGCACATGTATTAGATATGTTTGATCCTCAGGATCATCCGAACGATTTCTTATATCCAGGCGGTCCGCCAGTTCGCCCTTATGATGCAGCAGGATGGACACCTGCTTATACAATGGGTATTGAGTATGATAGAATTCTAGACGACTTCGATGGCCCATTTGAAGCCATTCCTTATGGACAAATACAAAGTCCAAAAAGCAGTATTGTTACTACACCCAACAGTATCCATCAATTTTATGCCATTCAATCCAATGACAATAATAGCTTTGTCTTGGTGAATGATTTATTAAAAGCTGGCAAATCAGTCTATAAAAACAAGCTTGGGTTTTATTTCGAGCGCAATGACTTGATAAAAGACAATGAAGCAATTTCAAAAGCAGGTATCAAAGCAATCACAGTTGAAAGCATTCCTAAGGATGCTGTAAAAATTGAGCAATTAAAAATTGGATTATGGGATCGATATGGTGGTTCAATGCCATCTGGATGGGTTAGATGGATTTTTGAACAACATCATTTTGATTTTAATTTGATATATGCAAAAGAAATCAATGCAGCTAATTTGAATGACAAATACGATGTAATTGTATTTGTTGATGGCGCAATCCCGCCGATGATCGCAGGGCCCGCTTCACCTTACGATGAAAAAGAACCAAACCTTGAAGAAATTCCTTCAGAGTTTCATCCAATGCTTGGAAAAATTACTGCAGAAAAATCTATTCCTGCTATAAAAACATTTATTGAACAAGGAGGTAAGGTAGTGACTATTGGATCAAGTGCAAATCTTGCGTACCACCTAGAATTACCTGTTAAAAATGCAATTGTAGAAATGAACAATGGTAAAGAACGTGTATTACCAGGTGAGAAATTTTATATCCCAGGAAGCATTTTACAAGTAGCTGTGGCTTCAGAAGAAAAAGCAAACTGGGGTATGAAAAATAAAGCTGATGTATATTTTAACAATAGTCCTGTCTTTAAAGTTCAGCCTGATGCGATAGCAAATGGAAGGATTACACCACTTGCATGGTTTGCTTCAGATAAATCACTAAGAAGCGGTTGGGCATTTGGCCAAGCCTATCTTCAAGATGGTGTGGCTGCTTTTGAAGCTAAACTTGGTGCAGGAAAACTATTTGTATATGGACCCGAAATCACATTCCGAGGACAAACTCATTCTACTTATAAAATGTTATTTAATCAACTGTACAAATAACTATAAGATAATGCTAAGTTAATCTTCACAAAATAAAAAAGGAGCTACAAGTAAAGTAGCTCCTTTTTTATTGATAATTGATTTTTTGTATAGCATAAACCAAAATCCTTGGAAAAGAGTTTATGCAAAAGGTTGTTCTATTGAAATACTTTGTTTTGAAAAATAATGTGGTCCGTCTTCAGCTATATACAAACAGTCTTCCAATCGAATCCCAAATTCACCTGGAATTGAAATAGTAGGTTCATTGCTAAAGCACATCCCTACCGCTATTGGTGTGGTATTACCCTTCACAAAATTCGTCCACTCATGTCCCTCTAATCCAATACCATGTCCTGTTCTATGAGGTAAGCCTGGTAATTTATAGTTTTTATTAAATCCTGCTTTTTCAATTACAGCCCTTGCTGCAGCATCTACGACTTCACATGGTGCGCCAATTTTAATAGCTGAAAATGCTGCGTTTTGTGCTTCTAATTCTAAATTCCAAACGTCCATCTGTCTTTGTGTTGGCTTGCCCACCACAATTGTTCTTGTAATATCAGAAGCATATCCTTCAACACTGGTTCCACCATCCACCATCACAATATCGCCTTCTTGAATTACTTGTGGCGTGACGCTACCGTGAGGTAGTGCAGAATACTTGCCCACTTGTACTGATGCGCCACCACTATATCCTAGCTTTCTAAAAGCAGCACTAATATTGGCACTAAATTCTGACTGTGACATACCTGGACGGATGGTCGCAAATGCGGCTTTGTAAGCCTGAATTGTAATATCATTGGCGTATTGCATTAAAGCAATTTCTGCCTTCGTTTTAAACATTCTGCAACCCGCAGTTACAGGAGTTGCGTCCACGATATTAAATCCTTTGGCTAATTTTTTGACCCCATCTGCTATAAAAAAGCGAACACGTTCTTCCATACCAATGCATCTATGTTGAACGCCTCTATCCTTTACAATGCCAAGTATTAAAGCATAAGGACTTTCATGTTCCTCCCAACATCTAATTTCGTCTCCAAAAACAGGATTTAATAATTCCATTGCTCTATCTTCTTCGAACTTTGGACAGACATAAGCAATTGCACCTTTTGCAGGTATCACTACACCAAAGGTTCTTTCACTTTGTCCCCAACGCATACCAGTAAAATAAAAACACGATGCGGTGCCTTCTAAAAAAATGGCATCCATTTTTTCTTTAGCCATGATCTCCTGTGCCTTTGCAATGCGCTGCTTACGCTCAGCAACTGTAATGGGCACAACACCCTCTTTCATGGGCTCCAATTCAAGTATTGACTTAGGTAAGTCTAACTTATTTTCATTTGCAAAACTATTACTACTTAATCCTAAAGCGCCTGCAGATAAAAAAGCAGTACTCAAAAATTTTCTTCTGTTCTGACTCATCTTAAATTTATTTATAAAATTATTTTTTGATCGACTTAACTAAAATTTACACAGTTTGATTACCATGCTATACCATAATCTTCACCATGGTTTGAACTGCCCCCCCACATTGATCCATGCTTCCAGTCAAATAAAATTGCGTTAATTGGTCCACTTGTTCTGTCATCAAACGACAAATTGTATCCTCTAGCTCTCAGGTCTTTACGTACCCATTCAGAAACATTATCATGCAATAATAAACTACCAGGTCTTGGTTTTCTGTCAGCAAGTTTAGTACCTCCTAATGAAAGCCAAAGTTGATTGGTATTGATATTAGCTGCTTCGGTTGCTTCTTGTACGGTCATCCCAAACTCGACCATGTTTAAAAAAAACTGTAATAAATTTTGATCTTGTGTATCGCCCCCTTGTACTCCAAAAGCCATGTAAGGTTTGCCGTCTTTTATTGCCAAGCTTGGTGTTAAAGTCACTCTTGGTCTTTTACCGGGAGCCACTACATTAAAAGGGTTTTGAGCAGAATCCAATACAAAACTTTGCATGCGTTGACTCATACCAACTCCTGTATTACCTGCAATGGTTGCAGGTAACCATCCACCACTTGGTGTAATTGACACCACCCAGCCCTCTTTATCAGCTGCTTCAACCGTTGTGGTACCTCTCCATAAACGATCCATATAGGCTGCATCAATTGGTAATTTTTCATTAGCGTCTAATGCAGCAACAGTTCTTAAATCATGTGTAGGTGCAAAACCTGTTTTTGTTTTTCCGGTATCCACTGTCGCTTGAAATCCTTTTGCTTTAATCCAATCTAAATATGGATTTGTCTTTCCTTCAAATGGATAGGGGTCGCCAGGACCAGCGTTGGCATTGTTCATAGCCATATTAATCTCATTGGCTCTTTGCTTTGCATAAGCTTTACTCAGCAAACCATTGATAGGTTGATTTTGTGCAAATTTTGGATCTCCATAATAAAAATCACGATCAGCAAAACTTAAATTCATTGCTTGGTAAATCGTATGTATATAATCAGCAGAATTATACCCCATTTTTTTCAAGTCAAAATTTTCAAGAATATTTAATGCTTGTAACAAAGAAGGACCTTGAGTCCATGCTTGTAGTTTGTATACATCAATACCTTTATAGTTTATCATTGAAGGGGCTTCTTCGGTTGGTTTCCAATTTTTCAAATCGTCCTTCGTAATCAAACCACCTTGCTCTTGTACGCCTCTAACAAATTCATCTGCAATATCGCCTTTGTAAAAACGATCATAAGCAGCCCAGATAGCCTCTTTGCGAGACTTGCCTTTTTTCAAAGCCTCTTGCTCTGCATCGACCATTTTTTGTAAAGTATTTAATAAGTCTTTCTGAACAAAAATTTCACCTGCTGCCGGCGCTTCACGTTTTTCACCTAAATGAGGTAACAATACTTTTTTACTATAAGGCCAAGTTTTAATCAATGCTTTTCCACGCTCAATACTATTTGCTGTTTGAGCATCAATCGGATAGCCAGCTGCCAAATCCATTGCTGGTGCAAGCACCTCTTTTAAACTCATTGTTCCATAGTTCGCTAACATCAGGCAAATTCCGCCAGGTGTACCAGGAGTCGTTGCTGCTAATGGACCATATTCTGGAGGAAAGTTGTATCCTTTTCCTTTAAAAAATTCGGGGGTCGCTCCTGTTGGTGCAAATCCCATTGCGCTTATAGCTATCACTTTCTTTGTATTTGGATTGTATATCAAAGCTTGTGTCTCTCCGCCCCAACTCAATACATCCCACATGGTACATGTAGCGGCAAGCATCGCACAAGCTGCATCAACAGCATTGCCTCCTTTTTGAAAGACCATTGATCCAGCAGTTGCTGCCAATGGTTTACCCGTGATAGCCACCCAGTCCTTGCCATGTAAAGGAGGTTTTTGAGTTTGTTGTGATTTTACTTGACTTACAAAAAACAAAATGAATACAAATCCTAGAATATACTTTTTCATAATTGAATAATTGGTCCATTGAAAATACATTTTTTAGGTTGAATAAATAAAAATGAATGACAAATGGTGCAGGATTTTGTAAATTGAATAGACAAATTAAGCACATGAAAAAAATTCTTTTATTCATTACACTTGCAATTGGACTTCAATTTGCCAATGCTCAAACTGCAGATTATATTATTCGCAATGGAAAACTCATTGACGGCACTGGAAATCATTGGCAATACAGGGACCTAGCAATAAAAGGCAATCTTATCATTGCGGTTGGAAATTTAAAAGACTGGAAAGCGACAAAAGAAATTGATGCAAAAGGATGGGTTGTTGCACCTGGTTTTATTGACGTACATGGACATCTAGAAGGAGGAGAAACTAGAAATCCATTGGCAAGTAATTTTTTATACGACGGCGTCACAACAGTTGTAACCGGAAATTGTGGTGGTTCTGCCGACAACTTAAATACTTATTTTAATCAATTAGACGCTATTGGTATGTCCATTAATATTGCTTCTCTGATTGGACATAATACCATTCGCAAGCAAGTGATGGGCACTGCCAATAGACATGCTACAGAAGCAGAATTACAGCAAATGGAAAAAATTGCCGCGCAAGCGATGAAGGATGGAGCAGTGGGCATGTCAACTGGGTTGATATATATACCAGGGACCTATGCACCAACAGAGGAAGTAGTTCGTATTGCCAAAGTCATTGCTGCAAATGGCGGTGTCTATGCATCGCATATCCGTAATGAAGAAAACCAAGTAGTAGATGCAGTGAAGGAAGCCATTCATATTGGAAGCGCTGCGAATATTCCAGTTGAAATTTCACATTTTAAAATTAGTGGACAAAACAACTGGGGCAGAAGCAAAGAAACCATACCATTGATCGTCAACGCAAGAAAAGAAGGCATCGACGTGACGATTGATCAATATCCATATACGGCAAGTAGTACACAATTGAGTGTGTTATTACCTGACTGGGTTTTGTCAGACGGACAAGATTCAATTTATGCAAGATTAAAAAATCCAGTGATTCGAAAAAAAGTTGTGAATGAAATTCTTGGAATTTTAAAAGAGAGAGGAATCAAGCATTTTACATATGCAGTAGTTGCTAATTATAAAGCTGACTCTAGTTACAATGGAAAAGACATCGAGGCTATCAATTTAATAAGAGGCAACAAACATAGAGCAATAGACGAAGCAGAAACAATCATTCAAATGATGGAACAAGGAGGCGCACAAATGATCTACCATGGTATGAACGAAACAGACGTGAAAGCAATTATGCAATATCCATTTAATATGTTTGCAAGTGATGCAGGTATTGCAATGAAGGGCTATGGAAAACCACACCCTAGAGCTTATGGCACCAATTCACGCGTATTAGGAAGATATGTTAGAGAAATGGGCGTGCTAAATTTAGAGGAAGCAATTAGAAGAATGACCTCTTTACCGGCAAGCAAGTTCAATCTTCAAAACAGAGGCATTCTTAAAGCAGGATATATTGCCGATATTGTTGTGTTTGATGAAAATGAAGTGAACGATATGGCAACCTTTGAAGATGCACACCAATTTTCAAAAGGCTTTAAATATATCTGGGTAAATGGTACTTTAAGTTTGGAACAAGGAATACAATTGCCTGTCAAAAAGGGAATGGCTATTCGACAAAAACAATCAATTTTATAAAAAAATTTAAACTTTTTTTTATCAAATGTTAAAATTTTATCTAAGCAACTATCTATCAATTCAATAGGATCATTTTTGTAAATAAATATAAAATTGCTTAAACAAAATGGTTTAAGCTAAACAGTTGATAAACTGTTACATACACAAAATCAATGATTAAACACGGACTTTTGATGTCTTGAGTTTTAACAATCTTCAACCAGTTTTAGCAAACAATTATCATAAATTGATGTTAACTACTAACGATTGTTTAACCAAGTTCACCAAATCTCCACTATATGGATTCTTTATTTCTATTAGACGCAACTACAGTGATTGCAAAAACGGACTACGTTTCGTTTACATTCTTTGTAGGCACAATGGCCATGATGGCCGCTTCGGTATTTTTCTTTTTTGAATTGAACAACACAAGTCAAGAGTGGCGCACCTCGGTATTGGTATCGGGCTTAATCACTTTTATTGCTGCTGTTCACTACTACTACATGCGTAGTTACTACGCTGAGACACACGATTCTCCAACCTTCTTCCGTTATGTAGATTGGTTATTGACTGTGCCTTTGATGTGTGTTGAGTTTTACTTAATCACAAAAAAAGCAGGTGGTACAACAAATCTATTATGGAAAATGATCCTGGCTTCTGTTGTTATGTTAGTAACAGGCTACATGGGCGAAGCTGGTTTGGGCAATGCGACTATATGGGGAACTGTTAGTGCGCTTGCATACTTCTACATTGTATATGAAGTATGGATGGGTGATGTTAAAAAATTAGCAACAAGTGCAGGAACTGCTGTTGCCTCTGCTAATAAAGCATTAGGCTGGTTCATTTTAGTTGGTTGGGCGATCTATCCTTTAGGATATTTAATCGGAACAGCTGATGGACAATGGTATGCTGGATTTGCAAATATCGGATTGGATATGAATATTGTTTACAACATCGGTGATGCTGTAAATAAAATCGGATTCGGTCTTGTAATTTATGCATTGAGCAGAAAAGCTGCATAATGTATTACCTTCAAAGGGCGAGTTAATTAACTCGCCCTTTTTTTATGCCTATTACTATGCAAATTCGACTTAGACAGTATTTAATACTCATTGGGTTTTTACTTGCACTATTTTATGCTTGGTTTCCAATTTCAACAAACCAACAATTAATTGTTTTATTTACTACTTTATTTGTTTTAGGAATTCCGCACGGAGCATTAGATTTTTATATTGATAAAAAAATCAATCGCGCTTCCGGTTTAAAGCATAAATACCTCTTTTTATTCAAGTACTTTTTAAACATGCTACTTTATGCTTTAGTGTGGTATTTTATACCTACAATAGCAATCATCATTTTTATAGGTTTAACCGCTTATCATTTTGGAGAAATAGATTGGTTAGGAAAAAGTTATACTGGTATACATAAGCTGGTATATAGCTTACTTGGACTAAGTTGGATTTTATTTTTACTCAGTAAAAATATTCATACAGCAATTGATGTATTTGTTTTACTAGGACAGTCTAAAATAAAGGCTGGTGAGTTTATTCAAATTGCTGCCATCATTTATCCAATATCACAAGCTGCCCTTGTAACAATTCATATTATATTATTCTTTTCTAGTCGATATTTCTTTTCTGACAATAAGCAATTCTTCTTTGCAGTGATGCAGATTGGATGTTTAACAATTTTAAACATGCTTTTACCTCTATGGCTTTGTTTTAGTTTTTATTTTGGCTTATGGCATTCTATATTGTCATTTGATAAAATAAGACAAGAGTTTGAAATGCAAAATAATTTTCATGGGTGGTTAGCGTTATTAAAAAAAGCTGTTCCTTACGCGCTATTAGCGTGGATGGGCATTGTTTGTGTGGTATATTTATCACTTGAAACTTGGAATGTAAAAGAAGGTTTGCCACTTTTGTTTATAAGTATTGCCGTATTGGCTTTGCCACATTTGCAAGTTTTTACTAAATTGAAATTAGATCCATCTAAATAACCATTTTATGACGTTGCCCTCATATAACTTATCACAATATATATTGCGTCTTTTCAAGCAATATAGCCTGTTCGTTTTTTTATTAAATGGTCAATTAGTTTTTGCACAAGGAGGTGGGCTAAACAATATTGCAACAAGAATTCTCAACACCGATTACCTGGATAAATCGGGGAGTAATTTAACAGCAATTAAGGGAAGTCCATTTGATGAAGATCTTTGGCAACCTGCAATACTATATTTAAAAGGTGGTGGGAAAATTTTTGTAAAAAAAGCTAAGCTTAATAATTATACAGGGGAATTACACTACATAGATGACATGGGGAAAGAATTAGCGCCCATTGAGAATTCAGTTGTTCAATTTGATTTTGTCAATGAAAAAGACAATAACGTGATCAAGAAACAGTACTTGTTTTTACCAGATCCGTTAAAAAACAATCAATACTATTTCTTTGAAGTACACAATCAGGGTAAAATAAAATTATTGAGTAGAAAAGAGAAGTTTGTCTTTACAGAAAACTACGATCCTTTGAAAGGTAAGACAGAACAATATTTTAAAACGAATATATTTTATGCCCTTTTAAATGACACCATTTTAAACAGACTTAGCGACTTAAATAGAGAGGAGGTCTTGAAATGTTTACCCAATCTTGATCAAAAAAATAAAGTTGAAATAAAACAAAAACTTAAATCAATCAAAGAGGTAGTCAATTTTTTAGATCCCTTAAATCAATCATGATTGATTTAAAGTTTTGAACAAGAACTTTGAACAGCGTTACTTAGGACGCATTAAAAGCGGTACAAAACGCTTTTGCCATATTTGATACCCCTTTGCATTCATGTGCAATTTATCGGCAATAAAAATATCTTTAAGTACTTCTTTGTGCTGATCCAACATGAATGTATGTACATCTAAAAATTGGATGTTTTTTTGAGTAGCAATATATTTTTCAATTATTTTATTGGCTTCAATAAATTTTGTTTCCAAATGCCACCTTGCAATACTTGGCTTAATTGAAATAAAAACAATTTTTGTCTCAGGTAGTTTTTTAATTAGGATTCTATGTAATAGCTTAAAACGTTCTAAAACGGTAGACGGGCTAACCGTATCCACATCGGCCATATCATTTTCTCCGCAATAAATAAACACTTGTTTTGGTTTGTATTGGATGATTGCATCATCTACAAAATAGATCAAGTCCAATAATGTTGCACCTCCAAAACCCCTATTGATGATAGGATAACCCGGAAAATACATTGCAACATCTTTCCATTTTGTAAATGAAGAACTACCCGCAAAAACAATCTGTCCAGTAGGAGGCATTACAATGCTATCTGATTTCTTAAATTGTTCGATTTCTTGTTTGAATGGTTGTGCGGAAACACCTGAAATACTAAGAACAACAACCAATACCATCATCCCTAGTTTTGCCATTTGCACAAGAAGACTATTTTTCATATTCTTTTTTGTTGCTTTATTGATAATCAGCGTCATTATAATCATCATCTTCCATTCCAAAACTACCCAAGTTCATCATACTACCCATTAAATCATTGAATTCAATTTTGCCATCAATCATTTTCTTATTAATCAACGAAAAAGCAGCAAGTCCATGCAATACAAACTCCATCAATAAAGCAGCTTCTTTTTCATTCGCATGCGGATAATATTTTTTAACCAATCCAAACAATCCATCTACTTTATACAAAGCAATTACTTTTTCTGCATCTTTCATGTCTAATAATAAGTTCAAATGATTGCCTCCATCAAACCAATTGGTAATTGCTTTATAAGGATTCTCTAAGGCTTTTTCTTCCCCTTTTTTATTGACCATTTTTTTCTTCTTCAATAACTCAGGGTTAGGGAAATACTCAACAAATTGTGAACGTATTGCTTTATTTAACAAATTCAATGCTACTTCATATGGACCTTCTTGCTCACCTTCATATACTAATTCAATTTTACCTGTAATCGAAGGAATAATCCCCATTAAATCACTAATCCATACATAAGTATGTTTTTCATTGTGTATAATCGCCCTTCTTTCAGCAGCACTAATTGCATTTTCAAAAGCAGCAATGGTTAAACGAGCACTCACTCCACTTTTTTTATCTACAAATTCATTGGACCTAGCTTCAAATGAAACTTGCTCAATCAATCGCTTAACTAAATCACTAATATCGACTCTTTGCTTTTGTGTCTCTAATATATCCGCCTCTTGTTCTGTAATAGCCAATGAGGTTTCAAGTGTTTTAGGATAATGCGTCAATATCTGACTTTCAATCCTGTCTTTTAACGGCGTTACAATGCTACCTCTATTGGTATAATCTTCTGGATTTGCAGTAAAAACAAATAATATATCCAATGGCATACGTAGTTTAAAACCTCGTATTTGAATATCACCTTCTTGTAAAATATTGAATAAGGATACTTGTATTCTTGCTTGTAAGTCGGGTAACTCATTGATTACAAAAATGCAACGATTGCTTCTTGGTATAATACCATAATGAATCACTTTCTCATCAGAGAAGCTCAGTTTTAAATTAGCCGCTTTTATAGGATCTATATCACCAATTAAATCTGCCACACTTACATCTGGCGTCGCTAATTTTTCACCATATCGTTCAGACTTATGAAGCCAATGAATAGGCGTGTTATCACCTTGCTCTGCAATTAAATCTTTTGCAAACTTACTCAATGGTTTCAATGGATCATCATTGACTTCGCTGCCCATAATCACAGGTATGTACTCATCTAATAAATCTGTCATCTGACGTGCCATTCTAGTTTTAGCCTGACCGCGTAAGCCTAAAAATAAAATATTGTGCCTGCTCAATAAAGCCCTTTCCGTATCTGGTATAACCGTGTCTTCATATCCAAGAATACCTGTAAATGGATTTTCTTTATTTTGTAAACACCTGATTAGATTATCTCTAACTTCTTCCTTGATGGATTTAGATTGATAACCAGATTTTATTAATTTCCCTAACGTATTTATTTTTTCGATATTCATTGCTTTTGTTTTTTCTTTTTTCATTTAGAACACTGTTTTTCTTTTTCCACTTTCAAAATCATTGAAAATAAAACTACCAAGTTTATCCAATGATGCATAAAAAGCTTTACCATGGTTCATTTCTGTAAATTCTTCTACAAATTTTTGTAAATATGGATCTGCCGCAATCATAAAAGTAGTAATTGGAATTTTTAATTTTTTACACTGTGCAGCAAGGTTCAAACAACGATTCACGACCTTTCTGTCCAAACCAAAACTGTTCTTATAATATTTAGCACCAATTTTTAAACAGGTTGGTTTTCCGTCTGTGATCATGAATATTTGTTTGTTCGGATTTTTACGACGACGTAATATATCCATTGCCAATTCTAAGCCAGCAACCGTATTGGTATGATAGGGCCCAACTTGCAAATAGGGAAGGTCTTTAATTTCAATACTCCAAGCATCATTTCCAAACACAACAATATCAATCGTGTCTTTTGGATATTTTGTAGTGATTAATTCACACAAAGCCATGGCCACTTTTTTTGCAGGCGTGATTCGATCTTCACCATACAAAATCATAGAGTGTGAAATATCAATCATCAAAACTGTTGAGGTTTGCGTTTTAAAATCACTTTCGCGGATTAGTAAATCATTTTCGTGCATTGTAAAATGATCTACTCCATGATTAATTTGTGCATTTCTAATACTCTCTGTAAAATCTACCTGGTCAATATTGTCGCCAAATTGATAAGATCTTGTATCTGAATTTAATTCAGCACTTGGTCCTGTTTTATTCGTTTGATGATTCCCTTTTGTTCCTTTTTTAAGCTTACCAAAAATATCTTCCAGGCTTTTTTTACGAATGGTTTGCTCTGTTTTTGAAGTGATTTTAAAAGTGCCATCAGGACGATTTTCTTTCAAGTACCCATTTTCTTTTAAATCTTCAATAAAATCGCCCATTCCATAGTCATCTTTAGTGAATTTGTGCTTTCTATCCAATTGATTTAACCAATCCAAAGCCTCAGTAGCATCCCCATTGGTATAATTCAATAGCTCAGTGAACAAGTCGAGCATTTGCTCAAACATGCTTTTTTTACTATTTCCAGCCTTAAAGGGGGTAAATTGAAATCCAATCATAACAATAACAAATTAGTGATTTAGCAGCCAAAATGCTTACGATTTATGGTTTTTTGAATTAATTCTCAATTCGCGATATGAAAATTTATTGGGAAAATCGTATTTTTAACTATGAAAAACCACAAAGGCATGCGGCCTCAAGATATTGTAATCCTTCTAAAAATTTTTTCTTTAGGAGAGATAGAGTGGTTGAATAAAGACTTATCAAAAAGCTTATTCATCAGTCAATCTGAGATTTCAGAGTCATTGAGTAGATCGGTATATGCTGGTTTAATTGGAAAAGATAAAAAAACAATTCATAAATCAGCGCTGTTTGGACTATTAGTATATGGGCTCAGGTATATTTTTCCAGCTCAAGCAGGAACATTAGCCAAAGGAATACCAACAGCAGCTTCGGCTCCTATTTTAAGAGATGATTTTCCAAATATACAAACCCTGGTTTGGCCAGATCCCAAAATGGAAACTCGAGGATTGTTGATTGAACCGCTTTATCCAAAATTAATAGAGGCAGTTAAATTGGATCCCATCTTATACGATCTACTAGCACTGGTTGATACATTTAGAGTTGGCAATGAAAAAGAAATTGCCAGAGCAAAAACATTACTAGCTAATATTTTTGAGCAAGGGGAGGATTATATAAGCTGTTAATGCCTATGCAGGTATGAAATATTCAGGATACAATTTCAATAAATTTTGAAAACTGTACAACAAACCTTTGGGTGAACAATAACTATGTTTGAATCTGTTCTTTACTTGTTGATGTAACCAAACAGCCAAATCATTACCCAACGTAGATCTTGGATCAATTTTTCCAAATGCTATCCCTGTATCTTTTATATTAAAAATCTTCAAAGCTTCTTGATATAGCGACAATAAGGCATGTGGTTTTAAACGAAAAAGATTATAAAGATGAAAAATATCAAAGACTAAAAAATAAATATATTGTTGTCCAGCTGTAGACAAGCCTCCATTAGGCAGTAAAAACTGAACATTACTGCCAGGTTCGGTGGCCACAGCAGCCACCATGCCTTGATAAGGAAGAATGGTTTTAAGTTTAATTAAATCGGGAGTAGCGATGAAGCGACCTTCAAAATTTTCGTTCAAATAAGTGAGTTGCAATTTACCTTTCACTTCAAAGGGCGTACTATATTCAATAAAGCGTTCTAAGTCCTGTTTAGATTCAACTAACTCGTTCTTTGTTTTTTGATTTGATACAAGCATGGTATGATTGACTTTAAATTGATTAAATAAATCAAACCAAGAAAAATGATAAAGGGAATTACGTTTGTTTTTTGACAGTAAGTCCTCATCGATTTTACCACCGCGGAGTTTGACTCTCTCGGTTGGCAGCCATTGAAGGCTTCTTGATGATGGCACAAAGATAAGGGATATATAAAAACGAACCGAATAAATTGCCTCTTTTATACAAGTGACTTAAAATGCAGCTACCATTTTAGATGCATAATGACATCACGTAAACTCCAAAGATAAAAAAATGGCAAAATGATGACAAATAAAATCATAAAATAGATAACATATTTCAATAAATATAAAGGACGTCTGGGTGTCACTTCTAATTTATTAACTAATTGAAGCATACAAACCGTGAAGACCAGAATAATTGGTAGCATTAAAAAGAAGAAAAAAAGAAAATGATATCCACTTTCAAAATGATTTTTTTTATAAGAAAAACTAATCAGAAAACTGATATAAGCGAATATCATTAATAAGAACAATCTCTTTTGATCAATACTTCTAATGAGGTTTCTAAATTTAGTCATAGATATCATTTAATTTCCATTTTTTTTGAGAATACATGCTTTGTAATTCAATACACATATGTTTAAATCGTTCATATATGTATTTATTGCTAATACATAACCAGCAGTTCCTGCCAACCAACCACCATAAGCAGCTCCATAAAAATTTCCAACTAGTGGAATTATAGTCCCAGCAGCAAATCCAGCACTAGTACCACTTAAAATCCCTCCTACTGTCCAGAATACGATATGCTGTCTGTAATTAGTAACTGCATTCGTTTGACAAGCTTTATACTCAAAACAACAAGACTCATTACATTCATTCCCAGCTGTAGCACCATCGAGATCGAAGCCCATTTCCAAATTTCCAACTTGTGAATAATAATGAAACTGATCTAAGATCCAAGCAGCGTTGTCTTGCCACAGTCCGCTACTAGTTCTTTGAGTAGCTTTTGCTAAGGTGCTAATTTTATTTTTTAAAAAATTATTTCTTGCTTCATTCAGCTGGTTCAATTTTGCTACTGAAAGCACGTTGTCATTATCCAAAATACGCTTTTTTAATTCATATGAATTTTTACTGATTGTATTTGACGCTATTTGTAAATCAGCAAAGTTCTTAAAGTGATATAAATCTGTCAACGCATTCTGTATGACCAAGCTCGTTGGATTTTGATTGATTGCAATTACTAATCTGGTCGCTTCCTTAATGATCTCAGCCTTAGATCTTTTATCCTTATATACAATTTGTAAATACAAAGGGTCAAATCTTGCAATCGTTTCGTTCAACTCGTCAAAGAGTGTCGCTGAAAGTGGTGTTTCAGTGCTTGGTGGTGTTGGATTGATGACTGGACCCGGCTGATCTTTTTTTGAACAAGAAATTAAAATTGCTGTAGTAAAAATCAAGAACGTCACAAATAGAATTAATTTTTTCATGCTATTTTATTTTAACCTAAACTGAATTGTTTAAGTTGATAGCATTAAAATATAAAATCAATCTGTCGCATTGCCGCGTAAAAATACGTTCTTGTTTTTCAAAAAAACAACTTAAATTTTTATTTAGAATTTATGCTAATACTCAACCCAAAATTGAACTGTAAAAATTAGAATATAGTCTAGTAAATTAATTTTATTCTACATAGAGTACAGCAGGTAAAGGTCTTTGTCCAGTTGGATCTGAAGGTTTGATTGTTTCTTTTCCATTCAATAGTAAACAGCTACTTCCGCCACCATCTAAATTGATTGCTTCTATACAACCAAGTTCTAATAAAATTTGTGCTGTCTCTGTTAAGGTAGTACCCACTGCCATATTTTTCATTCGTCCTTGCACCGCCAATAAAATGAGTTGGCCCTCTTTAGTATAGCCCATCGCTGTTCTTGGATGGTGGTCGTTGATTGCTTTTCCTGCAAATTTTTTCTCTTCGTTGTTAGTAATATATATTGCGCTGTCTTTTAACAATACAGGACCGCCTCCAACCGCCCATTTTAATTTCCATTTTTTTAAACCTGAAAGCGCCTTGTTGGAAATTGCCAAGCCAGGAATGGTGTCTTTAATTGGTGATATTGGATTTTGTTGAAATAAAACATAGTTTTTATTTGAATCGGTATAGGAATAAGCAACATCTAATTTTCCTCTTTTATTCATGCCAATTGCAGAAGATAGGACATGCGCATAAGTTAAACTGTCTTTTCCCTTGCCTTCAATGTCATGTTTGTTTAATGCAAGTAAACGACCCTGATGAACTAGCACATTTAAATTTGTATTGTTTTTAAATTCAAAAAAAGAAGCATTCATCACAATAGTTGGTTTTGACAATCTTTCATAAAAACTTTGAGGCGTCAACCTTCTGAACAAAGTTGTATCAACACCAATTTTAATAGCAGGATCTTTTGTATTAATGACTACATAAAATGCTCTAAATGCACTATCATTCAAGGTGGTTGAAGTAGATTCAAATACCTGTATTGAAGTAGTCAATACACCATAATTCATTGATACATTTTTCCATTCTACTTTTTGGCCTTGCGCATCATTTGGAATGGTGACACTACTTACACTGATTAGTAGCATCAATAGAAGCGCATACATATTAAAACGAATTGGCTGATTCATATTTCAAAAATTAAATGTAAAAAAAGGGTGTTCCTAAAGTTAGTATAACTATAGTTACAAATACATCAAAAAATGGCCCCCCAAAATTGGGAGGCCATCATTCAATTCATACTATACTTAGATCAACTTACTTTGTAGAGAACCACATTTCTTTTGTATGGTAATCTAAAGCAGTTGCGCCAATTCTCGTTAACTCATTGATATTCCAAACATACTCAGAGTTAAATCTTGGACGCATTCTGTATGCTAATTTGCCACCATTGTCTTGGAATAAATCAGCCGCCGCTGGTGGTGTAAAGCCTGTATATACTTGAACACCATTTGCATCTTTATCTGTGTAATGGTATCTACGCATATCCACCCAGGTTTCAAAAGTACCATGACCCCAAAGTGCAATGTATTTTTGTAACATGATCATTGGTAACGTTAAGTTATTTGCGTTGGTAGGTACCACCGAAGTATTCGCTAAAAATGCATCTCTTTTTGCTGCTGTTAATAAATCTGCAGTCGGAACATTTGTATTGTAATTTGCCATTAACAAATCAAAGTGTTTTGCAATACCCTCTTTATAGGCTGCTAACGCAGTTGCTTTATCTCCTTTTAAGAAAGCAGCTTCAGCACGAATAAAAGCCATTTCACTTGCTGTCATCACTGGGAATGGCGCGCTATTTCTAAAGATAAAACGACAGTTCACATCGGTAGATGGTGCTGTATTATTTGTTCCTGCAACTTGTGAAACACCATGGAAGCTTTCTGGTCGATCGTTTGCTGCCAATACCAATTGACCTTTTACCGGTTCAACCCCTTTAAAAGTTCCATTTGCATTTTTTCTTAAAAGATAAATTGCTCTAGGATCTGCAACACCACTGAAAGTAGGATTTAATCCGCTCATTAAATCAGCAATAAAAGCAGATTGCCTGATAGCTGTTGGTGAAGCTGTTGTAGCACCACCTAAGTTATTTCTAAATGGTCCAAAGAAATTATTTGTTGCACTTACACTTGTAGCAGCAAATTTCACCAATGCGTCATCATTTGTTTCCTTCATTGCAAGATTCGTATAATACAATACTGAATCTGCTTTGTAAATTGACTTATTAGACAAATGGTGGTGTGTTCTAGCCAATACGCCATATACAAATTTCTTCCATTTAGCGACGTCACCAGCATATAAGAATGCATCTCCTTTTGCCAAAGCTGCCTGACCACCATTTTCACCTGTTTTATTCAATAAATCCAGTGCTTCAAATGAAAGTTTTCTTGCGTGTGCATATACTTCTTCTTGTGTATCATACTTAAATGTAATCAAGTCGGTATTAAACGCTTCTTTTAAAATAACCTCACCATGATAATCTGTTAATGTCAACCAGCTCCAAGCAAAAATTGCTTTACCCACACCCGCTAGTTCCCACTGCTTATTTTCTAATGCCCACTCAATCATTTTAACATTGTTTTGTCCAATATCATAATAATGAGAACGCCAGAATGATTGTGCTACGTCCGTGTTAGTATGACCCATCCTATCGAAATTACTTTGTGTACCTGCAAATGCAAAGTTTTGTACATAAGCACCGATATAACGAATATCATTCATTGGACCATGTCCGCCATAGTTACCAGCCATAGAAGCAACAATCTGTGGCATTAAAGTTTCTGGAGCCACCTTCACGTCATAGTTAGGGTTTTTATAGGCCTCATCTATTTTTTTAGAACAAGACGCCACCAAGACGATCAAGGCGCTTATTGCTAAAAGATTTTTAATATTATATTTCATAAATAAAAGTTTTTATTGATTAAAAAGATGCTCTAAATCCAAAGTTGAAGCTAACTGGTGCGCCCATGTTTCCATAGTCAAAACCAAATCCACTAACTCCACGGCTAGCAGAACTAGTAGCACCTACTGCTGGATCAGCTCCTCTGTAATTGGAAATAAGAATTAAATCATTAATCGTTAAAAATACATTTAAGCTTTTAGCTATTTTATCAACATCGCCACGCAATAATGATTTTACATTGTAATTAAATGTAAGATCTCTTAATCTAAACCAGTTCACATCTTTTTCAATAAATGCTTCTTCTGGCATTGTCGTGTAGTACAATGAATTGGTAGCTGGAGTAATCATAATATTGTTCATGGTTGGCGTTGTCGTATTTTCTTTACCATCTCTTAACACCCCTGGAACAATTCTTGGCACATCTCTATCCGCAGTGATTGCACTTCGACCAATAGTCGTTAAATAGCGCTCAGTTGCATTAAAGATATCTCCACCCATTTTGATATCCCATAAGAATGAAACCCTTAAGTTTTTGTAACTGATATTATTTAACCAACCCAAAGTAAAGTCTGGATTACGATCACCTCTTACTTTAAAGTTGGCATCTATCAATGGTAGACCAGTAGTTGGATTGATTAAAATTTGTCCTGCATTGTTTCTCAAATAACCATGTGAGGTGATGGTAGTGGTTGGTCCTCCATTGGTCAAACCACCTCTAGCATTAGCGTATACCCATGTATCAGAAATATAAAACTCTGGTACGTTTGCAGGTAAGGAAGTAACCTTATTACGCATTCTGTTAAAATTGAATCGAGTGTTCCAAGAAAAATCTTTTTTATTCACCACTAAATAATCTAAAACAACTTCGATACCGGTATTTTCATTGGAACCAACATTCAATGTGTTTAACACATAGCCAGTACCATAGCTTGCTCTGAAGTTTTCAGCAATCAAGTCTTTGTTTTCAGTTTTATAGTAGGTTGCTTCGGTGCTCAATCTGCCATTGAAGAACTTTAATTCTGTACCAAATTCCATGGTCTTTTGACGCTCTGGCGTTAAGTATGGATTTGCGTTGGTGAAATCATAATAATATCCTCCACCGCTACCTGTATTAAAGTTTAAAATAGATTGGTTGGCATAAGGGGCACTAGAACGTGCAGTACTTGCCAATGACCCCCTTAACTTCCAATAATTTGCTACTTCTTTGATTACCGGGAAGATATCTGACATAATCACACTCACACTTCCTGCTGGGTAATTATAAGCCCTGCTTGAAGTAGGAAAAATAGAAGATTCTTCGAAACGATGAGAATAAGTAAAGAATACTTTGTTATCATAGTTCACGGCAGCTTCACCAAAATAAGCTGCTTGACGATTGATACTATAGTTTGGTAAACCAAAACGGTTCATATTACTATTACGAATTCTAGTAGCAACTGCGGTGTTACCACTATCTGTTCTATTTGCATCGGTTAAGTTATTACCAAAAATAGAAGTGGTTTGTGTTTCATAATCTTGCCACATATTACCCACCATCAATCTTGTATTCACTTTTCCAAAACTCTTCTTTGCTGTTGCAGTGATGGTATGGTTGTAGCCATAATAATTACGATAGTAGTTTTCTAACGCACCTTTTTGAGCACGGCTCAAAAAATTGGATGCAGAATCCCATTTAGTCCAACCGTTTTGTTGATAAGTATCATATCCTACTCTTCCATTAATAGTCAACCATTTTGTTGGGGTATAATTAACAGCAAGTGTAGCAACCGTTCTTGACACTTCATCACGGCTTCTATTTCTGTATAAATTAAAATATGGATTATCCAACTCAGCATTAGGATCAGCAGAGAATAAAGCTTTCTTTGTGCCATTTGGACTTAACCAATCTTTTGCATCGTTATCCACTGGCCAAGACAATAAGCTTAGCACATAACCCCTTACACCTCTTAATGGTTTGTCATTGGTGCTTTTAATATAGCTCACACTTGGAGATATTTCCAATGTTTTACCAATCTTATGATTAGAAACGATTCTGTAATTGTATTTTCTGAAATTATTTGTTGGAACCGGAGAGTTCTCATCAATATATGCACCAGACAAACGAACTGAATGATTGCCCTTTCCATATTCTAAAGACAAGTTATGTGTATTTGAAAAACTTGTTTGAAAGAAGTTATGTAAGTTGTCATATCGAGTCGTGTTCCTATCTCCTTTAGTTTCGAATGGTAATCTTTGACCAAAATAAGAAAATATATTTTGGTTAACACCATTTAACCCTGCATCGAAATCAGTCATTAATTCAGGATACCTTGTATAAGTAGATAATCTTAAACTATTATCATAATTCACGCGCACTTTACCATCGCTATCACCTCCTTTTTTGGTAGTGATTACAATCGCACCAGAGCTAGCTTGGCTACCATAAAGTGCTGTAGCTTCTGGTCCTTTCAATACGGTTACATTTTCAATATCATTAGGATTCAAATCGGCGATACGATTGGTATAATCATTAGATCTGTTTTCTGATGCCACATTCGCACTTGTTGGCTTAACAGCTAAACCAGTATTTCTGTTGTTCTCATTCACAGAAGAGTTATCAATGATAACACCATCAATAATAAATAAAGGTGAGTTGTCCAATGACAAAGAATTAAATCCTCTTAATACGATCTGAGAACTCGCACCAGCCAATCCACTTGTAGGATTGATGGTTAAACCGGCGATACGACCTTGTAATCCATTCACAAAGTTATTACGTTGAGTTTCTTGAAGTTCGCTTCCCTTTACTTTTTGAACAGAGTATCCTAATTCTTTAGGATTACGTTTAATGTCCATTGCAGTTACAACAACTTCCTCTAAAGTATTGTCTTTTGAAGCAAGGCGCACTTCAATCGTACTTGCGTTCCCTACTTTCACCTCTTTGGATTCATATCCAACTAATGAGAATGTCAATACTTGATTGTTTGAAACAGCAATAGAAAAAGTACCAGCATTATCTGTACTTGTCGCTATTCTTGTTCCTTTAACAAGAACGGAAACGTTGGACAATGGCGCTTTGTCGTTTCCGACAACCTTACCTGTTACCAACTTTTGTTGTGCGTTTGCTATGGTGATACTTGCAAAAAGTACCAACAACAAACTCCATAAACCTTTGGTTTGCATAATTTTAAAACTTTGGTGAATAATAAACACAGGGTCTACCCCATTTTGTTAACGTTAAGTTAACGCATATTAGTATTCAAATAGAAAATATTACACGAAAAAAAGATATGATTTTTGTTAGTTTAATTGGATTGGGATTTAAGTCAATTATTTAAACTTGCTCTAAAAACGCAGCACTGCCTGGCGGTCAAATCCTTGCCCTTCTTTAAATTTTATATAGCCTAATTGGTTGGTACAAAGCTGGGTGTTTTTGATAAAAAACGGGTTAATATTTGAATGGTGGTGGCCGAAAATCCATGCATTTGGGGCTGTTTTTACTATAAAATCGTCTAAATTACTAGCAAAACCGGCATTTATTGGGTCATTTTGGTGTTTTTTGGGATAATTTAAAAAACTAGGTACATGATGCGAAATAACCAGTTTTCGAAATGACTTTGAAGCCTGAACAAAATTAGCTCCAGTCCCTTCCGCCTCTGTCAGTTGCAAGGATTTGCTTAAAAAATGGAGGGCATTATGGTGCATTTGGTTGTATGTTTCAGGCGTCAATGCGGTCCCTTGGTATTGAATCTGTGTAAAATCACGCATCCTTTTTGAAACAATGTCATACAAATTGGCTGGAATGTGAGACCATAAGGTTGAAAAAATAAGTGCTATTGATGTTTCTTGGTCTTCAAAAGTTTTTACTTGATGGTTTAAAAGAAAAATATTTTTGCGAATAGCTTCTTCAAAACTACCTGACCAATTTGCTAAATCGGCACCAAAATATTCGTGGTTGCCTGGCAGCCAATATGTAATTTTAAAATGATCCGAAATATAATCTAAGAAATCTTGTTGTTTTGCTATCGCAGTGATAGGCATAATGTCTCCAGCTAATATTAAAATTTCTGCAGCTGGTAGAATCGGTTTTTTACTCAATAATTTTTTGTTTTGAGCAAATTCAAGATGTAAATCAGAAGCATATTGAAAATTCATGGAGATAAAACTAAACAAAGTAATTATCTTGCTCTTATAAAAATTACAAAATGAAAACACAAAATTTTAAAAACCACGCTCAAATGGTGCCGGGGTTTCACTACCTAACATTTGGGGCAATTATTGCTTTAATAGGCGGCGCAATGAATTATCTTTTAAAATCAAGTCCAGAAAATAAATACCTTGCTTCATTATTAATGCTTGCTTCTTTCATTTTTGTATTAGTGGCTTGGTTTACAAGAACTTTCGCACTAAAAGCACAGGACAGAGCCATTCGTGCAGAAGAAAATTTAAGGCATTTTGTTTTAACTGGAAAACTACTTCCAACTAGCCTAAGTGTTGGACAAATAGTTGCATTGAGATTTGCAAGTGATGCAGAGTTCCCAACATTGGTTGAAAAAGCAGTTGCTGAAAATTTATCGGGAAAGTCAATTAAAGCATCTATTCAAAACTGGAAAGCAGATTATTATCGTGTTTAAATAAACATTCAAATCAAAGATATGAAGACCCTTCGCATTGATGGGTCTTTTTTTTTGCTTAAATTTATTGTATCTAAAACAATTTTATGATCAAACAGTTCATCGCATTTTTAAGTTTAGTTATTGTAGTAAACATAGTCAATGCACAAGACTTAAACAAAGCACTATCCCCATTAAAATGGAGAAGTATCGGTCCATTTAGAGGAGGTCGCTCCAATATTGCAACAGGTGTAGTAGGCAACAATGCAACATACTATATGGGCACGACTGGTGGCGGCTTATGGAAAACAGATAATAGTGGCATAAGTTGGCATAATATTTCTGATGGATTTTTTAAAACAGGTTCAGTTGGTGCCATTGCAGTTGCAGAATCTGATGCAAACATTATTTATGTTGGAATGGGCGAACACGCTATAAGAGGCGTGATGACCCATCATGGTGACGGGGTATATAAAAGTACGGATGCGGGAAAGACATGGAAAAAAATTGGATTAGATGCCACACAGCATATTGCAAGAATAGTAGTAGATCCAAAAAATCCAAATATTGTTTTTGTAGCAGCACAAGGTGCATTATACAGTAAATCAACTGAACGTGGTATTTACAAATCGGTGGATGGAGGTGAAACCTGGAAAAAAGTTTTATATGTGGATGATAAAACTGGATGTGCTGAAATTTCAATGGACATGCAAAATCCATCCATCTTATATGCTGCAATGTGGGAGCATGGAAGATTACCATGGCAGGTAATTAGTGGAGGTCCAGGAAGTGGTTTGTATAAGTCAATAGATGGTGGAAACAATTGGGAGAAGATGGAAAACGGATTACCAAAAGAGATGGGAAAAATGTCTATCGCTGTATCAAGAGCAAATGCAGAAAAAGTATATGCATTGATTGAAAGTGATTTTAGTAAAGACGCCGGAGGTTTATATGTTTCTGATGATGCTGGTGCAAGTTGGTCACAAATTAATAAGAGCCATCGATTGATTCAAAGGGCATGGTATTATATTGAATTATTTCCTGATCCAACAGACGAAAATACAGTGTATGTGATGAGTGCACCTTCATTAAAATCTATTGACGGTGGAAAAACTTTTGTAGATTTTGCAGAAACACATGGTGATTACCATAATTTATGGATTCATCCAAACAATGGAAAAAATATGATCATTGCCGATGATGGTGGTGCGGCAATTACACATGACGGAGGTAATTCCTGGAGCAGCCAAAATAATATGCCAACCGCTCAATTTTATAGAATTAACGTGGACAATGAAACACCCTACAATATTTATGCAGGACAACAAGACAATAGTTCCGTAAAGATTGCTAGCAGGGCCATTGGTGCAGGTGGTATTGATGAAAGACATTGGTCAGCATCTGCAGGTGGAGAAAGTGCATTTTTAGCATTTGACCCAAATAATCCAAGGTATGTATTAGGAGGATCCTATCAAGGAACGATTGAAGTGCTAGATACCAAAACAAAAGCAAGCACCAATATCATGGCTGCGCCAATTCAATACTTAGGGAGAGACGCGAAAGACATCAAGTATAGATATAACTGGAATGCACCCATCATTTGGAGTAAGCACGAACCAAACACTTATTATCATGGTGCACAATACTTATTGAAAACATCTGATTGGGGTAAAACTTGGAAAGAGGTTTCCCCCGATCTAACACGTAACGAAAAATCAAAACAAGGAAAACCTGGTATACCATTTACCAATGAGGCAGTAGGTGCAGAAAATTATGGAACACTCGCATATGTAGTAGAATCAATACATGAAAAGGGTGTAATTTATACTGGAAGCGATGATGGCTATGTATATCTTACAAAAGATGGTGGTGCTACATGGAAAAATATCACACCTGCTGGATTAGCAGAGTGTTTAATCAATGCCATTGAAGTGTCTCCTCATGATAAGGCAACTGTATATATCGCAACCACAAGGTATAAATTTAATGACCATACACCTGGTTTATATAAATCAACCGACTACGGAACGACTTGGACGAAAATAAACTCAGGCATTGCAACAAATGCATTTACAAGAGTTGTACGCGAGGACAATATTGTAAAAGATTTATTATTTGCAGGAACAGAACTTGGTATTTATATTTCTAATAATGGGGGTAAAAACTGGAGCCCCTTTCAATTAAATTTACCAATCACACCTATTACAGACTTACGTATTCATCAAGGTAATTTAATCGCAGCAACATCTGGAAGATCCTTTTGGATTTTAGACGATTTAAATTTGATTCGTCAATATAAGGCAGATTCGAATTTAATGAATATCTACACCCCATCGCCAACCATGTTGGTAACAGGCTATAGCGAATTAGACAATAATGACGATAGCTTCACAGGAGCTAAATCAAAAGCTGGTGTCAACCCTGCAACTGGTATGGTACTCTACTATCAATTACCTAAGCTAGCAGATTCAGTTGAATTAAAATTAGAAATCAGAAACGAAGCTGGACAATTAATCAGAAGCTTTAGTTCAAAGCCTGACGAAAATTATAAGCGATATGATGGTGCGCCAAGAAGAGAGCCAACACTTAGTAAAACAAAAGGGTTAAATCGTTTTGTTTGGAACCTACGTCATAAAACGGTTACAGCGATTCCAAATGTATATATTGAAAGTAGTTTCAATGGCCATAAGGCCATACCGGGCAATTATAATATTCGATTGATTGCTGGATCAAACATTATTAGTACAAGTGGAACTATTCTTGCGAACCCTGATTACACAACCACTACCAGCGAATATCGCTTATATGATTCTGTGATGCAATTAATGGAAAATACTGTGAGTGAAATGCACCAAATGGTGAATCATTTAAAAGACAACCGTGACCATTTGGAAACTTTACTTAAAAAATTAAAATCAGATACAAAATATAGTGGCGCAGCCTATGCTAGTTTAAAGGAAAATGCAAAAACATTAATTGAACAATTAAAAGCTTGGGACGAATCAATGATTCAAAGAAAATCAACTGCATATGACGATGTAGAAAATTTTCCAAATATGTTCACCGCAAACTATATGTTCTTGATGAATCAAACCGAAAGTGACATTCCTAAAGTAAATCAACCATCACTGGATCTTTTAAAAATTTATACCGCTGAATGGGAAAAATTAAAAGCAAAAGGACTTGAATTAAAAAATGAAACCATACCATCATTGAATCAACAATTATGGGCACTAGGTATGGGTGCAATTTGGTAGATGATAATTGAATGCTTTTCCAAAAGCGCAATCCAAATCAAATTAGTTGTCCGCGTTCACAATACTCGGCCTAGTATCATTTGGATTGCGCTTTTCATATTGCAGCACTTGATTGAACAGTTTTGGTTGATGGGACCTTGGACGTTTTAATTCGTACTCATAAAACGCCTTGCCTATACTTCTAAAAAACGGGAAGCCAATCGTTGCTTCGTCATATTTTGAATCATTCACAACCCCATCACTGTTCACATAAATTGTTGCTGATAACATATAATCAATGTTATTTTTTGTATCTAATACATAAGACACATCTGTCATAAAACCATAGGCCCAACCCACTTTGTTAAACACCCTTATATGATCTGGTATTTGATGGGTGCTATCTTGAAAAAAGAATTTTACATAGCTATCATAAAACAAATTAGTATCATATTTAGGATAGTTTGTTTCTGAGGGGTATTGAGATAAATATTGTAACAAAAAAAGTCTATCTGCCTCAGAGATATTAAAACGACTTGATGGTGCTACAGAACTTGGAAACAGAATGGATTGTAACATTTTTTGCAAATCCTCTAAAGCAAGATGATTGTGTTTTGTAAAATCATAGGGGCCTTGTATTAACTCGTCCCTGCTGTTCCAATGCGCGTCACCAATAAGAATAGGCGTGCCAAAATGAAAACTATCCTGATTGAATTGTGGAGGTATTTTTAAAATGGGTACACCAGACGCGTCTAAAAATTGAATGCCATTGGTATGTCTATTTTGCATCTCAGTAAATCCCATAAACTGCCTTGTAATTCTAGCTGAAGGGTATCCTTTCGCATGAAGCTTCCTATTTGCTTCGCCCTGTCCCACAAATTGATACATTCTATTATAAGGGTCATTTTCAGAAATTAAAAATGCGCGTTTTATAAAATGTGCAATGGAAGGTTTTTTATTTTGAGCACTAGAATCGGAATACATTGCTACTTGTCGTTCATAACTACTATCAAACTGTATCGTTGTAAACTTATTAACGCCCTTTGTTTTAAGTTCCTGCAATTTTTCTAATGACAAAAATGCCAAAGGCATTTTCACCATGGATGCAGGATTAAAATACTTTTCTGGTCTTGTATGGAGTGTATAATTTTTAAAACTTGGGGTGCCGTTTTTAGCACGATTTATCTGCGTGTAAACAATCTGATAACGATACTGATCTGGATTTGCAAGTACTTTTTTGGTTACAGTATCTTGAATGCTTTTCAAGATGGCATTTAAAGGTGTTGGCATTTGAGCCATTAAACTATAAGAAACAAAAAGGAGTTTAGCACATAAAAAAATAATTGACTTTTTCATAACAAGCTTCGATGTTGTATTGCAAATAAAACAAATTATATTATATTCACTTAAATAATCATACTATGGATAAAAATATAATCATTGGCATCTGGATTGTTTCTGCAATTTATTGTTTGTATAAATTATTTAAAAGGTCCAAAAATATTTCATTAGACGGCGTGGTTGGCTACTCACCAGGATTAGAAATTGTAATGGTACTATTAATTGGACCCCTGTTGGCTATTATTGATTTTTCAATGACCTGGATTAGAATTTACAAAGACGCAGAGGAGGCAAGAAGAAGAAAACAATAGGCCTTCACTTACTCAAGAGGAACTAGCATTGATTGGATTTAAGTACGCTTACACAACTAGTTGCCAGGATGATAAATTCGAGTGGCATTTTGAAGCACTACTTTTTTATCTAGGGTCATTGGTTTAAGCTGTTGCGCTTGATACATTGCCCTTTGATCGTTAAAATGTTTGTCCCCCTTATTATAACTTGCGCCAAAAGTGTTGATGGTTTCAATCATTGGTAGACTCCCGTTTTTAGGAAATCTAACAAAACCAATATAGGCATCACCACTATTCATTTTTCTTTTGTCTTTTCCAAATGGCTCCGACATCACAGCAGCCAACACGTCTGGCATACCGCCTTGCGGCCAATTTTCATCACCCCTAACCAATCTTTGTACATCACCAAGCGTAAGGTCTGTCTTACCATAATTTTTATGCAAAAAATCATAAATCACTTGATATACTTTTACTGCCTCCTTGATTGTAAGTGTATCGTTTTTCCGCCCCTGCATAATTACTGGGACATTGTAATAAGCTAAATTATAAATCAAAGCGCCCTTGCTTTCAGCAACTGCATTGCGATCCCAATTTTTTAATGCTTTAATGATGGGTGATAATGTGGGATATTTATTTTCATCTACCATGAAAATTGAATCCGCATTAAATCCGTAGGGAAATAAAATTGGATTAGGCAATTGTCGATCAAATTTGATTCGTTTAATAGCTTCATAGCTAATTTTATCAAGCTGATCGATTAATATTTTGGCGCGCTTACTTCTATTGTTATGGTAGGTCTCATAACCATCATTAATGTCAAATGCACTTGGATTTAAATTATCCAAATCGCTGCTCGCTAAAAATGGAGCATGGTTTGTATTAAATAAATAACCACTTTTAGGATTTAAGTATTGGGGCAGGTCGGCAATTGGTTTAAATTGATGCCATAAAGTGGCTGTTGTATTCCCTGGCAAAGTGCTACTCCAATGATAGCTTGTATCTGCATTTCGGTAAGGCATTTTACCATTAGAAATATAAAAGATGGTATCGCTTTTATCTGCATACATGATATTAAACATGGGCAAATGATTTTGCGATAATGCGGATTTAAACGCTGTAAAATTAGTAGACTTGTTCATGGCGTACCATTGCTGCAATGCACCTGCGTCCATCAAGGCTGGTAAACGCATAGAAAAAAAATCTCCTTGGGGGCTAGCAACCGTTGGTCCATAAATAGATTGATACGCTGTTTTATAAATAGGAAAAGGGATGCCTTTAATATTTAATTTTATTTTTCTCTTTTCTAATTTTAACCAGTTGCCGTCTACTTTATATGCTCCAGGGTGCGTTTTACTTGTTTCTAATTGATAGATGTCTATTTTATCTTGAAAATTAACGGTATGTGCCCATGCTAAATTGGGTGTCACTCCATGAAAAATTAATGGCGCACCGGGAAACAATCCACCTAAAATATTCCATCCGTCCTCACTTTGTACATGTGCTTCATAAAATGCTGTAGGTCCCTCAATGGGTTGGTGTGCATTAATCACCAACATGGTTTCTCCCGATGCAGACTTATTTGAATTGATAGCAAAAGCATTACTGCCCTCTCCGGTAAAACCCTCTAATTTTGGAATGGTGCCATTCAGAATTTTTGGTAAAGCTTTATCAACTCCACAAAAAATTGCCACCGAAAAAACAGTTGATGCCAAGTAATCTTCGATACTGATAGGAAAGACGTGTTTGTTCAACACCTGCTCTGGATGCGCTTTTGCATAGGCCTCTAATCCTAATAAATACCCTTTTACTAATAGGATAAACTTAGGATCAAACTGACTCATTTGCGCAAGTACTGTTGACTTGGTATTTAAGAGTCCAAATACAAAATCAACGGGGGCACCCTTCTTGCCCATGTAAGTCGCCAGCTTTCCTTTACCTGTTAAGATTAAAGTTTGTATAGTGGCGAAATCGTCTTCTGCATGAGCCCATGCTAAACCATATGCGACTTCTGCATCGGTAGGTGCAAAAATATGTGGCACACCAAAACTATCCCTTGCAATATTTATTTGTTCCGTTCTAATCAATGGCCCAGTGATTTGACCAAATGCCATTTGAAAAAAGCATACAGTTACTAAAAGAAAAAATATACGCATTATTGGTAAATTAAAAGTTGAGTTGATTGCCTAATGCAATCTAGTCTATCTAGGAGATTATGTTCACAAAAAAGTTCGCAACATTCGTTAAATGCAAGAAAATAATTGTGTAAAAAGAAAAAGCCTTATCATTTAAATGATAAGGCTTTTGTGGCACCACCCGGGCTCGAACCGGGGACACAAGGATTTTCAGTCCTTTGCTCTACCAACTGAGCTACAGCGCCATCGGATGTATATCCATTCAAACAAATTGCTTTGTTTGGGGAGCAAATATAAGCAGACCTCCCTTAAATAGCAAAAAATAAGGCTTGTTTATTGAAAATCAGTGTAATTCAAAAGTTCAATGTGCATTAAGCCACGGCTGCCACTACAAAAAAACTAGCAATAATAAGTGCCAAACCCAACCACTGTTTCAAACTTAATCGCTCTTTATAGATAAAATAACCAATCAAAACTGATATGATTTGACTACCAATGATTAAAATATTAATCACTACTACTGGTAAATAACCATAACTCATATTGATTGCCAAGCCGCCAATCACCAAAAGCGCACCTAAAACTAAATATGCGCTTAAATGAATGGGTTTTAAATAATAAATCAATTGTTTTGCCAATCCGTCTTGAATCACTAAAACTAAACCAAAAACCATGGCAACAGACTCAATGATTAAACTAAATGCTAGTGGACCAAACCATGCAATTGGAAATTTATACAATGCATATGAACTACCCCAGAAGAAACTAGAAGCAATTCCATAGAACAGCCCCTTTTCAAATTCTTTTGCATTATGTACATCGCCTCGCTTATAATACAATAAAATTAGTCCTATTGTACTCAATAAAAACGCCCATAAATAATTGCCTTGCCAAAGTTCACCCACTACAAAAACTGCTGTTAATATGGTAAACAGTTTTAATGAAGAAACAGGCACTACAACACTTACAGGGGCTTTCTGTAGTCCTTGTAAAAAAAATACCAATCCAAAAATATTAAATACACTTAGTGCAATAGACAAAATAAATTCCTGATCAAATGCGATATCACGTACCACCCAATATTTAAAAAAATCTGCTTGTCTAAAACCAAAATATAAGATTGCAAAAATAGTGGTTGCAAAAACACCTCTATAAAACATGGCTATATGATAAGGTATCGTTGCAGTGACTTTTTTCCAATACGCATTGCTGATTGCAAAACAAAATGCACCTATTAAAACAAAAAGAACACCCATTAATATTCACAATTTTTCGGCGTTCTTGCAAAAGGTATGACATCTCGAATATTCGTCATACCTGTTACAAATTGTACCATACGCTCAAAACCTAAACCAAATCCAGCATGTGGTACAGTACCAAAGCGTCTTGTATCTAAATAATAAGACATTTCCTCTAATGGAATATGCATGTCTTTCATTCTTTGCTCTAATTTTTCTAAACGCTCTTCTCTTTGAGAACCGCCCACAATCTCGCCAATGCCTGGTGCCAAGATATCCATTGCCGCAACGGTTTCTTTACCTGGTTCACAACCATCATTCATGCGCATATAGAAGGCTTTGATAGCAGCAGGATAGCCAGTTACAATCACTGGCTTTTTAAAATGTTGTTCTACTAAATAGCGTTCATGCTCACTTTGTAAATCAATTCCCCACTTGACGTCGTATTGGAATTTCTTTTTCTTGTAGTGATTGCTATTTAATAATATATCAATTGCTTCTGTGTAAGTGATTCTTTCAAATCCGTTTTCTAAAACAAATTTTAATTTATCAATTAAGCCCATGCCACTTCTTTTTTCAGTAGGCAATTGTTTTTCTTCTTCTGCTAAACGTGCGTCTAAAAATGCTAAATCATCTGCATTTTTTTCCATCACATATGCAATCAAGTGCTTGATAAAATCTTCTGCCAAGTTCATGTTGTCTTCTAAATCATTGAAGGCAACTTCTGGTTCAATCATCCAAAACTCTGCTAAGTGCCTTGTAGTGTTAGAGTTCTCTGCACGGAAGGTTGGACCAAATGTATAAATGTCTGAGAAGGCCATGGCGCCTAACTCTCCTTCTAATTGACCACTCACGGTTAAGTTGGTACTCTTACCAAAAAAGTCTTCTGTAAAATCAATTTCACCTGCTTCGTTTTTTGGAGCACCTTCTAATGGAAGGGTAGTCACACGAAACATTTCACCTGCACCTTCTGCATCACTTGAAGTGATAATGGGTGTGTGTAAATATAAAAATCCACGATCATTAAAAAACTGATGCACTGCAAATGCCAAGGCGTGACGAATACGAAATACCGATCCGAATGTATTGGTTCTAAATCGCAAATGCGCTTTCTCTCTTAAAAATTCTAAAGAATGTTTTTTAGGTTGTAAGGGATATTTTTCTGCATCGCTATCTCCTAAAATTTCAATCGTTGTTGCCTTCACTTCTACTGTTTGTCCCTTACCCAAGCTCTCCACCACTTCACCAGTTACTTTTAAAGAAGCACCCGTAGTGATGCGTTTTAATAAAGCTTCGTCAAATTCACCCAAGCTTGCTACAACCTGTACATTATTATTCGTGCTACCGTCGTTTAGAGCAATAAACTGATTATTACGGAAGGTACGCACCCATCCCATAACCACTACTTGCTTCCCGACTGCTGATTTTGCATCGGTTCCGCTTAACAATTCCTTGATTTTGACTCTTTGATTGAACATATTTCTTATTTCGAGCTTCAAAGATAACCCATAAAAAATTGTTTTTTTATGCAAAAAGGGCTTTACTTTGTGGTAGAAACGAGCGAAAAGCTAGAATAGATATTTCGCAATTCTTCAAATACCGGTCAAATCTTGGCCAAATTCAACTAGATTTTTTCAAACATTCCCCGATCTCGATTCGATTTTAAAAAACCTTCATTTACAGTGCAAGAAAAAGACGACAAACCAAAGAAAGGACGCAAGCCCGTTGCTACTTCAGCTACAGCATCAAAAACGGAAGCTACAGCACCCAAAACAGCTCGAAAACCTATCACTAAAAAAGCTGCAGAAACTGCAGAAGAGCCAAAACGTAGAACAACAGCTACTGCCAAGGTCCAAAAAGACCATTCAGATGACGACAAAGCCTCTAAAATTGCAGCTGCTTTATTTGGAGACGAGTCTGCGGCAAGCCAAATGCCCGCGCCAGGAGAAATTGCAGAAAATCCGGCTGTCGCTCAAGGAGACCAAACAGGTCAAGAAACCCAGTCGGGTCAACCTGTTCAACATCCTCAAAGTGGTGAACAACGCGATCATCGTGGACATAGGGGGCCTGGACAAGGTCAACATCCACACCAAAATAGACACCAACCCAAGAAAGAACCGGTTTTTAATATAGAATTTGATGGCGCTATTGCATCTGAAGGTGTATTGGAAATGATGCCAGATGGCTATGGTTTTTTAAGAAGCTCGGACTATAATTACCTTTCTTCACCAGATGATGTTTATGTATCACCATCTCAAATAAAATTATTTGGATTAAAAACTGGCGACACCGTTCAAGGAACAGTGCGTCCACCGAAAGAAGGTGAAAAATATTTTGCCTTAACCAAAGTGGATTTTGTGAATGGTAAAAAACCAGATGAAATACGAGATCGCATTCCGTTTGATTATTTAACACCTCTATTCCCATACGAGAAATTAAATTTATATACGACTGCTAATAATTATAGCACACGTATCATGGATTTATTTACACCAATTGGTAAAGGGCAACGTGGATTATTGGTTGCACAACCAAAAGTGGGTAAGACCATGTTGTTGAAAGAAGTTGCAAACGCCATTGCTGCAAACCATCCTGAATGTTATTTAATGGTTGTTTTGGTGGATGAACGTCCAGAAGAAGTTACTGATGTGGAGCGTTCTGTGAAAGCAGAAGTGATTGCATCTACTTTTGATGAGCCAGCAGAAAAGCACGTGAAAGTTTCTACTATGGCCTTACAGAAAGCTAAACGTTTGGTAGAATGCGGACACGATGTAGTGATTTTATTAGATTCAATTACACGTTTGGCACGTGCACATAATACAGTTGCGCCAAGCTCTGGTAAGGTGTTGTCGGGCGGTGTGGAAGCCAATGCAATGCAAAAACCAAAACAATTTTTTGGTGCAGCTCGTAAAATAGAAAATGGTGGCTCATTGACAATCATTGCTACAGCCCTTGTAGACACTGGATCTAAAATGGACGAAGTAATCTTTGAAGAATTTAAAGGTACAGGTAATATGGAATTGGTATTAGATCGTCGTTTAGCGAATAAACGCATCTTCCCTGCAATTGATTTAACAGGATCAAGTACGCGTCGTGATGATTTATTGTTAGACAAAGAAGTATTACAGAGAATGAATATCCTTAGATTATTCTTAAACGATATGAATACGGACGAAGCAATGAATGAATTGTTAAAACGCATGCGCGGCACCAAGGACAACGAAGAGTTCCTCGCTAGCATGAACAGATAAAAATCATAAGAGTGAAAATAAAAAGTCCCCTATTTTTTTGAAGGGGACTTTTTATTTCTAATGTGCTTCTAACCAGTTTTTACCAACACCCAACTCTGCCTCCACCGGAACCCCATTTGGAAGTTCCATCGCACTGGTCATACAAGAAAGTATTAATTCTTTTAAAGCTGGTAATTCTTTTTCGGTAGCATCAAAAATCAATTCATCATGCACTTGTAAAATCATTTTAGATTCCCAGGTTTTTGCTTGCATGGCTTTATGAATTTTAATCATCGCTAGTTTAATCATGTCGGCTGCTGATCCTTGAATAGGGGAGTTGATGGCATTTCGTTCTGCAAAACCACGTACAGTGAAATTAGAACTATTGATATCTCTTAACCAGCGCTTTCTTCCCATCAAAGTCTCTACATAACCCAGCTCTTTGGCTTGATTAATTTGCTGGTCCATGTATTTTTGAATATTAGGAAACTCTTTTTTATAGTTATCAATAATTTCTTTGGCTTCTGTTCTAGAGATACCAAGGTTTTCTGCCAAACCAAAGGCACCCTGTCCATAGATGATACCAAAGTTCACACTCTTGGCCTTATAACGCATTTCTTTGGTCACATCTGCTTCATCTACTCCATAGACTTTGGCTGCAGTAGCAGTATGAATGTCTTTACCCAATTTAAATGCTTCACACATATTCGGATCTCCGCTAATTGCTGCTACTACTCTTAATTCAATTTGAGAATAATCGGCGCTCACTAAAATTCTAGAAGGGTCTCTTGGAATAAATGCTTTTCTAATTTCTTTACCTCTATCTGTTCTTACTGGAATATTTTGCAAATTGGGATTGGTGCTACTTAATCTTCCCGTCACTGCTACCGCTTGTGCATAGCTGGTATGAATGCGACCTGTTCTTGGATTAATCAATTCTGGAATAGCATCTACATAAGTTGATTTTAATTTGGTCAACTCTCTAAAATTTAAAATATCATCTACAATTTTATGTTTAGCTGCCATCTTTTGTAAAACATCTTCTCCTGTTGCATATTGACCAGTTTTAGTTTTCTTTGCTTTATCATCCAGCTTCATTACTTCAAACAACACTTCACCCAATTGTTTTGGAGAGGCCAAATTAAAACGCACACCAGCAGCTGCATATACTTTTTCTTCGCTTTGCTTTGCCTCAATTTCTAAAACCTTACTGTATTCATTTAAAAAATCAACGTCTACTTTCACCCCTTCAAATTCCATATCTACCAACACGGGCATTAAAGGGTTTTCTACTTCATTAAACACCTTGCTCACGTCTTTTTTAATTAATAAAGGCGCTAAGCAATGTTTTAACTGCAAGGTAATATCAGCATCTTCAGCAGCATATTCTTTAATTTGTTCCAATGCAGCATCTCGCATGCTTCCTTGGTTTTTTCCTTTTTTTCCAATGATGCTTTCAATGGATACTGGTTCGTATCCTAAGTATTGTCCACTCAACAAATCCATGCTACGTCTACCTTCTGGCTCAATCACATAGTGCGCTAACATAGTATCAAATGTTTTGCCTTTCAGCTCTACACCATACCATTTTAATACTAAGAAATCATATTTTAAGTTTTGACCAATCCATAGGGTGTCTTCCTTATCAAATAATTTTTTAAATAAAGACAGAATATGTTTAGCACCATCTTTTCCATCGCCATCATTGGCAACCGGAACATAATAGCCAGTATGTGCTTTGAAAGAAAAACTTAAGCCAACCAATTCTACATTGTTCGCATCAATGCCCGTGGTTTCGGTGTCGATACAAATCTCTTTTTCTTGTAAAAGGGTTTCAACTAATTGTTGAATCGCTTCATCACCCACCACTGCTTCGTATTGATGTGGGGTGTTCTCAATATTTTTATTGACAACCAATACAGGTGCATCCTCGACATCAAGTTCGTCATTTGGTTCCAAAACTTCCTGTGTACCTTTTTCAGCATCTAGTACAATGGTTTTGGTTTTAATAATTTTTTCTTTGACAGGTTTTACTTCGTTGCCAAATAAATCCACTTGTTTCTCCTTTGCCGCTTCTGTGACAACTTCAAATTCATTGCCTAAAATTCTTTTACCAAGTGTTTTAAATTCTAATAAATTAAAAATCTCGGTAAGTGCTGGAACATTTTTTTCAGTCAATCTAAAATCCTCTTCGTGAAACTGAACAGGCACATTGGTAATAATAGTCGCTAATTTCTTACTCATGATGGCAGACTCTTTTCCTGCTCTTACTTTCTCGCCCATGGCCCCCTTTATTTTGTCTGCATTGGCTAAAACGCCTTCAAGGGTATCATATTCTTTTAATAATTTAGCCGCTGTTTTTTCTCCCACACCAGGAATACCCGGAATATTATCTGCCGCATCGCCCATTAAACCAAGCATATCAATTACTTGGTCCACTCTCGCAATGTCCCACTTGGCCTTAATTTTTTCTGCATCTAAAATTTCTCTTTCATTTCCAAATGCCGGAGGCTTCCACATATATACATTCGGCTTCACCAGTAACTGACCATAATCCTTGTCTGGTGTCACCATATATACTTCGTATCCTAAATCTGCAGCTTGCCAAGCCAAAGTTCCAATGACATCATCCGCTTCATAACCATCACATTCTACTACTGGAATATTAAACCCTTCGATGATTGCTTTGATATGGGGCAATGAACTTAATAAATCTTCGGGTGCTTCTTCTCTATTCGCTTTATAATCTGTGAAATCTGTATGGCGCCCTGTGGGTGCATGTGTATCAAAACACACTGCAATATGAGAAGGATTTTCCTTTTTAATAATTTCTAATAAAGTATTGGTGAAACCAAACTGCGCATTGGTATTAATTCCGGTACTTGTGATACGAGGATTGCGTATTAATGCATAATATGCCCTATAGATCAAGGCAAGCGCATCAAGTAAATAAAGTTTTTTAGACATGTTGCTAAGTTAACCAAAAAAAATCCTCCCAGTTCAGATTTACCGAGCTGGGAGGAAACTTATTTTTCCACGCATACAATACGAATGTATATAGTATTGTAATTAAATGATGGAAGCTTTATTTTAATTGATACTTATGCTTGTAGCGCTCGTACAATTGTTTGCCTTTATTGTCTAGGGATACATTTCGACCTTGTATAAAAGCCTGCGTAATGATACTAGACTTCATATCCAATAAGTCGCCTTGCACAATTAAAAGGTTGGCATCTTTGCCAGCTTCAATTGTTCCTGTTTTATCATCAATGCCCAATATTTTTGCTGCATTCAATGTAATAGCAGAAAGTGCTTGCTCTTTTGTTAAACCATAAGTGGCAGCTGTACCAGCATTAAAGGCAAGGTTGCGAAAACGACTTTGATCATGTGTATCATTTAAACAAAATAAAACGCCTGCTTTTTGTAAGGCAGCTGGTGTTTTATAAGGTTGATCTACATCGTCATCCTCCATGCTTGGTAAAGCATGTTGACGATCTAAGATCACAGGCACATTTTGCGCTGCTAATAAATCAGCAATTTGATATGCTTCAGTTCCGCCGACAATCACCAATTTAAATCCAAAAGTTTTAGCAATATCCATTGCTAACAAAATTTGCTTTACTTCGTTTGCACGCACATATAGTTTTTGTTTACCTTCAAATAAACCACGAACCGCTTCTAGTTTTAAATTATTTGCAGCGTGTGTTTTTTCTTGATAATAGGCTTTCGCATCCGCAAAAAATGTTTTGATCGTTTCAATCTTATCCATTGCTGCTTTGACCGGATCCCCTGCAGGACCAGGACGCATAAAGGCCATACGACCACCTCGACGCGGCATTAAACTTGGTAAATTTATATAAAGTCCATTGTCCATTTTGTACGCTGCGTCTTCAAAATTCCAAGCATCTAATTGAACTACACTTGCTTGTCCTTCAATCAACTCACCTTGTGGTGCAACACCTGCCAACAAAATTCCATTCTCACGTAATACGCCAATTATTTTTGAGTCTGTATTATACGCTACAATAGATCTAATGTTTGCGTTGTTTTCTCCAATTTCCGCGTAGTCATTGCTACCACGCACTCCGGAGCTAATTTCTCTTAAGCCTAAATCGGATGTTGGCAAGATTAAACCGGGATATACTTGCTTGCCTGTTCCATCAATCACGGTTGCACCAGCAGGAACTGTAACATTTCCCACTGCGGTTATTTTTCCATTTTCAAACGCTACAGAAGCGTCTGTTAAAGTTGATCCATTTCCAACATGAACTGTTGTGTGTGTTATAACAATTAGTCCTTTTTGTTTTGCTGCTGGATAGACATTGTCTTGTGCGCTTGCTGTTAAACCTAACAATGCAAGGACGAAAAAACTTAAATATTTCTTTTGCATGGTTTAGTTTTTTTGAGATTCGTAAATAGTGTTAAGACCCTCATTATGATCATGGTCTCCGCACTCTAATAAAACTTGTGTTGTTGGCATAGCTGGTCTTGTTGGCATACCCGCCTTTTTCTCTCCAAGCATTTTTTGAATCAACTTGGTTCTTTCCGCGGTCACTTGTTTGCTTCGCTCTGCGTCTTTTTCACGATCAAAATAAACCGTACCATCTACTATTGTATACAAAGACTTTGCGTAGATGCTTAATGGATTTTCGCTCCACAAAACAACATCTGCATCTTTTCCCACTTTGATGCTACCTACTTTGTGGTCTATATGAAGTGCTTTTGCTGGATTTAACGTAACCATCTTAAACGCTTCATCTTCAGAAACACCACCATATTTTATAATCTTACCCGCTTCTTGATTCAAGCGACGCGCCATCTCAGCATCATCAGAGTTAATAACGGTGTTCACACCAACCTGCTGCATAATTGCTGCATTGTATCCTATTGCATCAGTAACTTCTGTTTTATAAGCAAACCAGTCTGAGAAAGTTGCTGCACTTGCTCCATGTGCTTTCATTTTATCGGCCACCTTATATCCTTCCAAAATATGAGTGAAGGTGTTGATGTTAAAATCATAACCCTGTGCTTTGAATTTTTCAATGGCACGCATTGCATAAGTGATTTCTGTTTGTACATAAGAGTGACAAGTAATGAAGCGCTTTTTGTTCATAATTTCTGCTAATGCTTCTAATTCTAAATCTCTCCTTGTGGTAGTTGGATTCGCTTTCATTGCTTTTTGATAATCAACCGCCCTGTCAAAAGCGTCTGTCAGTACTTCTTCCACACCCATTCTTGTATCTGGAAAGCGATTGTTGTTGGTAGATGTGGTGCGTTTTACATTTTCACCCAATGCAAACTTGATAAATGGATCTGCGCCTGCAAATTTTAATCCCTCGTCAGTTGTGCCCCATCTTAATTTAATTAGTTGTGTTTGACCGCCAATGGTATTTGCACTACCATGCAAAATATGTGAAGAAGTCACACCACCACTTAGTTGACGGTAGATATTAATATCTTCTGGATTCATGTTGTCACCCACTCGTACCTCTGAAGTAACAGATTGAGCACCTTCATTAATTGAAAGCGCTGCAATATGAGAGTGTTCGTCAATGATCCCCGGACTTAAATGTTTACCTGTACCATCAATGACCCTTGCACCCACTTCGTTTAAAGCCTTGCCAATTTTTGCAATTTTACCCGCCTTTAACAATACATCTGTTTGCTGTAAAATCCCTTCTTTTTCATTGGTCCAAACTGTTGCATTCTTAATTAAAATGGTTTCTTGTTGAGGCACCACTTCGTTACCCAATCCAACAAACGGATAAGTTACTTTTGAAATTAGTTTGACAGGCTCTTTTGCTTTCTTTTCTTCCACCAACACAGATACTGGAGCAATTGAACTTGCAAACCAATTTAACTTAGCGCCATTTGCATCTGTTCCATATCCACTCCATCCTTCGTTGGTGATCACACCACTTAATCGGATGCTCTCTGCGCCACGACCCTTTCTTTCCGGGAAACTAATTTTTACCAAAGATGCGTTTACTGCAATTTTTGCATTTAAAGTGTCTACGCCAATTACATTTGCAGATAAATCTTTTTTAACATCAATCGTATAGTCTGTCTTTGTTCCAGCATTATTAATTGTCAATTTGTATTTGCCTGCTAAGCTTTTCCACTCTGATGGATTCACTTCATACTTATTACCTTGAATCCAGTTTTCAATAATTTTTGCATTGCTATTAAAAATCGGCTCGGTAGTAATTAAAAAATTGGCCAACTTTCCTGTCTCTAAAGAGCCCACCTGATCGTACACGCCAATTTGTTGTGCGGGTGTTTTTGTTAATGCTTCTAAGGCCTTGGTTTCTGATAAGCCATATTGAATTGCTTTTCTAAGATTCGACAAAAACTGTTTGCTATCTCTCATATCTCCAACACTGATACTAAAGTTAATGCCCGCCTTTTCAAATGCAGCAGGATTGGTTGGAGCCAATTCCCAATGTTTCATTTCTGATAAGGCAACAAATCTTGCGTCATTTGGGTCTTCCACATCCAACGCGGCAGGAAAATCAATACCCAATATATAAGATGCTTTCGTTTTAGCCAACTCATCTATTCTTTGATATCCATTGTCTCCACCTCTGATAATATATTGCGTGCCAAATTCTTTTGCAATACGATCTGCTCTCAGTGTAGACCATTTATCATCTGCAACAAAAATTTGTGGTAGACTTGCGTTTGTATTAAAAGCCTCGAGCGATAAGTTGACGCCTTCCGATGCAGGTTTTGTGGCATACCACTTTGCATCTAAATATGTTTGACGCAACAAAGCAATGCTTCCCATTAAGCTGCTTGGATAGGATTGTGTAGACGTGCCCTTGTCAAAGGAAAAAACTTGTGCTGCTCTTGATTTTAAAATACTATTATTTTCATTGGTGGCAGCAAGGGTAACGACTGCGCCGGTTCCTCTTGCGATCCCATCTTTAACATGAGTAAAAACCACGCCGTAACCGTTGTTCCTAAATCCAACTGCGGCCGCCTCGTCAATTGTAAAAGATTCTACTGCGTTTAACTCTGGCTTTATTGCTTGGTTCCAGTTATAAGCACCTTGTTTATTTGAACTAAATTGTGCTGGTGCGCCAAAGTTAAAACCACCGGCGCTTCTTTTTGGCGTATTTGCACCATAATCTGTTAGTGGATCTATAAAACTTGGGTAAATAAACTTACCACTACAATCCACTATGATCGCTTCTTTTGGAATTTCCACAGATGCACCAACGGCAACAATTTTACCCTGTTTAATCACAAGGGTTCCTTTTTCAATTTTTGTTTTTTCGTTTTGAACAATCGTTGCATTGGTGAACGCATACACGCCCGTTCTAACATCTCTCACTCCGTTGATTGGAAAAGACTCCTGCGCAATTGCAGTCGCTCCAACAACAAGTAAAAGAAGAGATAAAATAATCCTCCTCATACGCGGTTGATTTTAGTTTTGAATTAAAAAATTGGATCCATGTTGAAAGCAGAAAAATGCATGAAACAATGGAAACTCAGCTTTCTAAAGCTACTAAAAACAACGATTCAACGTGGTAGATGTTTTGTTTTTTTGATAAATGGTTAGCGACCCATGTAGACCATTAAAATTTGTATATCGCTAGGATTCACTCCGCTAATCCTACTAGCTTGTCCAAGCGTAACGGGTCTAATTTTTTTAAATTTTTGCATCGCTTCTATTGATAGGGCTGCAACTTTATCATAATCAAAATTATCGGGTATAAGCTTGTTTTCTAATGCAGACATGCGCTCTACGATTTCTTTTTCTTTCTCGATATACCTTTCATATTTCACTTGAATTTCAGCTTGCTCTAAATAGTTGGGGTCGTTTCCATCCAATTTTTCTTTTAAACTAATTGAATGATCCATGATTTGCTGCAAACTAATATTTGGTCTTAATACCAATTTTGATGCTTTTTGTTTTTCACTCAATGGCGCAGACCCAATGGTGCCAAGGAATGCGTTGATTTCATGTGGTTCAATAGAATGTGTGTTCAAAATATTTTTAATCTCGGCAACGTGGTTGTTTTTATCTTGAACCTTACGCATTCGCTCAATGCTCGCCAGGCCCAAATTATAAGAAAGCTCTGTTAATCTTAGGTCTGCATTGTCTTGACGCAATAAGGTTCTAAACTCTGCCCTCGAAGTAAACATTCTATATGGCTCGTTTGTTCCTTTGCTAATTAGGTCGTCTATTAAGACACCAATATATGCGTCGCTTCTTTGTAAGACAAGAGGTGCTTGTTGATTGATTTTTAAATGTGCATTGATTCCCGCCATCAAGCCTTGACAAGCAGCTTCTTCATAACCGGTTGTTCCATTGATTTGTCCAGCAAAATAAAGGTTTTCTATTGCCTTTGTTTCTAGCGTGTATTTCAATTGAGTGGGTTGAAAAAAATCATATTCAATCGCATATCCAGGACGGAACATTCTAGCATTTTCAAAACCAGGAACCATACGAAGTGCTTCGTACTGAACCTCTTCAGGCAAGCTTGTGCTAAAGCCATTCACATACACTTCCACCGTGTTCCAGCCTTCTGGCTCTACAAATAATTGATGTCTCTCTCTATCTGCAAATCGATTTATTTTATCTTCAATACTTGGACAGTATCTTGGACCCACACCCTCTATTCTTCCTTGATACATAGGACTTCTATCAAATCCTGTTTTTAAGATTTCATGTACAATCGGGTCTGTGTAAGTGATCCAGCAAGAGCGCTGATCTGCAGGCTTTACCCTCGGAATATCCAAATAACTAAATCCAACAACCTCTTCATCTCCTTTTTGTTCTTCCATTTTGGTGTAATCCAGGCTTCGACCGTCTACCCTAGGGGGTGTGCCGGTTTTTAATCTATCTGATTCAAGTCCATAAGAAACCAGCTGCTCGGTAATACCTGTTGCTGCCCTTTCTGCAACCCTGCCTCCCCCTAATTGTTTTTCACCTATATGCATGATACCATTTAGGAAAGTACCACTTGTGATTACAACAGCATCTGCCAAAATCTCATGACCCAAGCTTGTTTTAACGCCACAAGCCTTACCGTCTTTTATGATCAACTCATTCACCGAATCTTGGTAAAAATCCACATTGGGTGTTTGCTCGAGCATCTCCCTCCACTTACTTGCAAATAAGTGTCGATCGTTTTGTGCTCTTGGGCTCCACATTGCTGGCCCCTTACTTTTATTCAACATCCTAAACTGTATCGTACTTAAATCTGATACAATTCCACTATAGCCCCCCATAGCGTCTATTTCCCTAATTATTTGTCCTTTTGCAATTCCACCCATGGCAGGATTACAACTCATTTGTGCAATGGTCTGCATATTCATGGTGATCAATAGCACTTTTGAACCCATATTGGCTGCCGCAGCGGCAGCCTCAGAACCCGCATGACCGGCACCTACTACGATTAGATTGTATTTTGGAAACATAAGAATGCAAAGATAAGTTGCTATAATTAAATAAAACGTTCCACGTGGAACACTCAGATATTTTTCCTTTTTTAATAACCAGTATATTAAAATTACCCTACACCTGTTTGACTTATAAAAAATACTAAAATATTCAAGCGTAAGAAATTGCTTTTAAGTATTTGAGAATATATACTATTCCGTAGCGAACATTCGAGCGAAGCGAGCTGAGCGCCCAGGGATAGGTATATATTCTCAAATTATCATTGTTAAAGCAAATTCAAAAGAACATAATGTTCCACGAGAAAACACGAAGTGTTTGATACACAAATTTAAAATACCAACGTTCCACGTGGAACGCTGGTATTTTAGAAAAAACCTAGGCGATAAGTTTCAAATATGCCTTTAGCCATTTGTCCTCCATTGCGCGCATTAATTTTTGCTCTGTAGGTTTCTTGTCTTTATACCCACAAAAATGTAATGCTCCATGAAAAATCACCCTTAATAGCTCGTGAACATACGGAACTCCGTGTGTTTTAGCATTTTCTTTAACCCTATCAACACTTATATAAACATCGGCGATGAGTTGCTTCTTTTTTTCTGATAAATCAAAACTAATAATGTCGGTATAATAATCGTGGTTTAAATATTGTTTATTTATTCCTAATAGGTATTCATCGGAACAAAAAACATATTGTAGCGTTTCTACAACTACCCCTTCTTTGTATAGTTGTTTTTCCAAAAACGCTTTTAGCATCGTTCTGTGGCCTAAAGCTGTACCCTTATCTGCCTTATTAAAAAATATAGTCATACACATAAAACCTTGAAGATGATTATATTAATAACGAATTTTAATGCTCCATATTTCGTAAGGACTTAAATATAAACAACGGTATATTTGTAAACTATTATGAAAAAGTTGTCAGATCTAAAAATTGGGGAAACAGGCACCATTCATTCTTTCGAGAATGATGAAATTTTTTTGAAATTAATGGAAATGGGATGTATTCCTGGTGAAAAAATAAGGGTTGAACAAATAGCACCACTGGGCGACCCAATTTCAATTTCTGTTGCCGGCTATCAACTAAGTCTAAGAAACGACGAAGCCGAAAGTATAATTATTGCAGAATAATTTTATAATTAATTGATTTTCAATAGATTAAGATGAAAATAGGCTTGTTTTTTGGTTCTTTTAATCCCATTCACCATGGCCACCTAATGGTGGCGAGCTATATCGCAAACCATACGCCCATTCAACAAGTTTGGCTTGTTGTTTCTCCTCAGAATCCACATAAAACACAAGCAAGTTTATTGAATGAATATGATCGACTTCATCTTGCTCAATTAGCAATCGAAGATGATGTTCAAATTAGGGTTTCAGATATTGAGTTTAAACTCCCAAAGCCATCTTATACAATTGACACACTAACCTATATACGAGAACAATTTCCACAGCACGAGTTTTATGTCATCATGGGTGGTGATAGTTTTCAAAATCTTCCAAAATGGAAGAATTTTGAAGTCCTTGTAAAAGATTATCAGTTTATTGTGTACAGAAGGCCTGGCTTTGAAATTAATGAAAGCTTTGGTGCTAAAATTCAATATTTAGAAGCACCCATGTTAGAATTATCTGCGACATTAATTCGTAACAATTGTAAAGAAGGAATTACTATAAAATATTTAGTCCCGGAAAAAGTCAGAGAAGAAATTGAACGAAATAATTATTTTAAATAAACGCTCTTTAAAAATTTCTTTTGAACGACAGATAACGCAATATTATTATTTCTTTTTGTAAACAGGAACTGTTGAACAAGGCTCACCATACATAATGCTCTTCACAACCGGACGTAATTTTTGAGTGATTGCAATATATGCTGATTCTGCAATTGCAATATCACCACAACCTTTTACAACAACGCGTTGATCTGAAAAAATAGAAGGATCAATCTTTTGAATTTGTTCTAATAAAACCAACTCTCTTGTTTTTGAAGCGTCACCAAAATAAACCGATTTTGCATAAGGTGATAAGTTTGATACAATTAACATATTTGCCCACATTGGAATAATCGCATCAGTACTACAAAAAATTCCTACAATTTTATCTTGGTATTGTGCCCAATCAATGGTTGCTAGGCTTGCACGAAAATCCTTTTCTTTTAAAATTAAATCCATAAATAAATATGGCTTTATGTCAAAAACAACGATTTCATTCTTGGGAATATATTCGGACAAATCCAAACTGATTAATCCACTTTCTGCTACTTTGTTGATTATAAATTCTGACATATTGCAAAATTAGATGCTTTTATTAAAATCAAACAGTTTTGTGTTTTCGAAAAGCGAATAAAAAACCCCCGATAAATCGGGGGTTTAAGATTAGATAATTTATAATTAATATACTTCCATTCTATTGTCTACAATTTTCGCTATCTTTTTTAATGCGGTATTGGTTCGATAGACAACAGATCTGGTTCGATTTAATAGTTCGGCCTCAAAACTAGTCATATCTTGGGATGCAACTTTCGCCCCTTGTGATTTTACACTAATAACAAAAACACCAGCATTCCCAGCGACAGGAGCACTTAGTTTATTCAATAGTGTTTTATTGAAAGCAGCTCCTACCAACTTTGGCTCGTTACCAATACCAGGAATCATTGAATAATTGAAACTAATGCTATCGATAGGTTGAACGATTGATTTTACATTTGCTGCTACTGCTTCGATGGTGTTGCCTTTAAAATTTTGCTTTATTTGAATTGCTTTCTTTTGATCTCTTAAAATACCTTCCACTTGAGATCTTGCAGAAGCAACAGTGGCCAATCCTGCTTTCTCTTCTCCTGTAATTACAGCAACATAATAATTATCACCAACCTCAATTGGTTCAGACACCGAATTGGGTTTGTTTTCATAAATCCAGCGAACAAGAGTTCTTGACTCTCCAATACCAGCAACTTCATAATCCATTCCTTTTATACCCGTTGCTGGATATGCTTGTTTATTGATTTTTACTGCTTGTTCATTGAAAGTTTTAATGTCTTTAGATGCGCCTGCAAATGAAGCAGCTGCAGCAGAAGCAGAACTAATCGTTTCATTGCTTGGCAAAATCGGCTTAGATAAATAAGCAATTTTATACGCAGGGCTTCTTGGTGTTTGTTTTAAAATTTCAATATAATGATATCCAAAATCTGTTTTAACTACACCCTTCGTGCCAACGGTGTTATCAAAAGAGAAATCATTAAAAGGTGCAACCATTTGAGCTTGTGGGAACATTTCATATTTTCCACCATTCGCCTTACTTCCTGCATCATCTGAATATTTTTGAACCATTTGGTCAAAACTTGCACCACCAGCGATAGCGGTTTTTATACTGTCTACTAATTTTTTTGCTGCACTATCGTCTCTCACAATTTGACCATTCTGACCACTTGTTGCAATTAAAATGTGTCTAACACTCGCACTATCTGGCCATTGTTTAACACCAATTACTTTGGCAATGGTATAATTTTTTCCGTCTACATAAGGACCATATGTATTACCCACTCCAGCACTAATAATAGCGTCTTTATTTGGAATTTGTAAAGATTTAGAACTTATATAGCTATTATAGAAAGGCAAATCAGAACCAACATTATTTAAAAATACTGCAGCGTCAGGAGCTGTTTGAAATTCTGCTTTCAATGCATTAATATTATTAAAAACTGCTGTAGAGTCAGCACTTGTTGGTGCTGCACTAAAGCCTACATAATTTATACTTTTTGATGCTTCTTCTACTTGAAACGCTGCGGCATTTTCTTTAATGTACGTTGCAATCTCATCATCACTTACTTTAATCGTACTATCTGCAATACTTGCATAAGGAACACCAACAAGATTAATATTCGCAATACTGTTTAATTCTGCATATTGCTTTTGTACCATCCAAGTAGGTAATTGAACACCTTTAATTACAAGAGCTTGGTATTTATTTCTTAATCGATTTTCGATAGATGGTTCTATATACATCTTTTCAATCTGATTAATTTGATCTTTATTTTTACCTTTTTTAACCTGTGCAATCGCTTGTTTTGCGTCATTTACTTTGAACTCACCAGTTGTTGGATCTGTAAATTCCTGTTTAAACGGAGACTCCGTTCCAAAAAGAATATCAGTTAATTCTTTATTACCAACCGTGATGCCAAGTTTTTCTTCTTCTGTTGAATATAAAATACGATCTACTTCTTGATTCCACAAGAAGCCCATAATTTGTTCTCTCTTAATACCTTGTGAAGCATAATTTTGAACTTGAATATCTACTTTCTCTTCAAAATCTGTTTTATTAATAGATACTCCATTTACTTTACCTAGTTCTGAAATTGCAGTATTTCCTTTTTTACCTATTCCATCTTGTAATACAAATGCAATTAAAGCGATTACGATAATTGTAAAGATGATCCAAGCACCTTTATCACGAATGTTCTGAATAATAGACATATGAAATTAATAATTATATAGGGAGCAAATTTAGTGTTTTATATGAACCAAATTGGTTTGATTTGGTAATAAAATACACAATAGGTTGGTGGATAATTAAAAAAAGCGTGGATAAACCTAAAATTTAGACCAATTTATGGGTATAAGAATAGGAAAATAAAATTTGGAAAAATGAAAATACCTAAATATCTAAAAAATAGAACTGATTTATACCCGTGAATTAACAGTGTATAAACTGTGTTTAAAAATTAAACATCAAAATTTATCAATTAAATAAAAAAATAATACAATCATTCATAGTCAATCTAATTAACAAAAAACAAAACAAAGTTTTATTCAAATTCGAATATTGACTAAAAATTTAAAAAGTGTATAACTAAGATATTAAGATATTAACAGTCGTAATAGTATTAGTTTATTTATATAAATGTATTATAAAAGAATACTACAGTAATAATCCACATTACTGGATGGATGGATTATTTTAAAATAAACTACTTTTATGCTATCCAATTAAACACCTATTATTTTAACACGATAAATACTGTAAAACAGCATATTAAAGATTACTAAATTTATTATCAAAATCTTATTAATTATAAATAATTGATTTTCAATAAAATATAATTAATAAGCCATTTATAAAAATTAAAAACTAATCAAATTAGTAAAATAATACTAAATATTTTAGTTTATTAACAATTTATCCCTATCTTCACATTCTAATTAAACGATTATTTAAAACGATAAGCTATGAGTAACGCAGAAAAATTAAAAGCCCTTAAGTTGACCATTGACAAGATAGACAAAGATTATGGTAAAGGCAGTGTGATGATGATGAATGAGCGCAGTCAAGAGCCTCAAGAAGTGATTTCAACTGGCTCAATTGGTTTAGATACTGCGTTGGGAATTGGTGGTTTACCAAAAGGTAGAATTATTGAAATTTATGGACCAGAATCTTCAGGTAAGACAACTTTATCAACACATGTAATAGCAGAAGCACAGAAAAAAGGTGGAATGTGTGCTATCATTGATGCTGAACATGCTTTTGACAGTGCATATGCAAAAAAATTAGGGGTTGATGTGGATAATCTTTTGGTTTCTCAACCTGATTATGGTGAACAAGCATTAGAAATCGCAGATCGTTTAATCCTCTCTGGAGCGATTGATGTTGTTGTGATCGATTCTGTTGCTGCTTTGGTACCTAAAAGTGAATTAGAGGGAGAAATGGGTGATTCTAAAATGGGATTACACGCACGTCTAATGTCTCAAGCTTTAAGAAAGCTAACAGCCACAATTAATAAAACTGGTACAGTTTGTATTTTTATTAACCAATTACGTGAAAAAATTGGGGTAATGTTTGGTAACCCTGAAACCACAACCGGTGGTAATGCTTTGAAATTTTATGCTTCTGTTCGATTAGATATTAGAAGAATGGCGCAAATTAAAGATGGAGATGAAGCAATAGGAAATAGAGTAAAAGTAAAAGTAGTTAAAAATAAAGTTGCGCCTCCATTTAGATCAGCTGAATTTGAAATAATATTCGGTGAAGGGATTAGTAAAATTGGAGAAATTATTGATATGGGTGTTGAATTAGAAATTATTAATAAAAGTGGTAGCTGGTTTAGTTATGAAGGCAATAAATTAGGACAAGGACGTGATTCTGTAAAAACGATACTTCATGATAATCCGGAAATGGCCAATGAAATAGAAGCAAAAATTAGAGCGAAAATTGCTGCAAAAATGGAAGCAGCAACAGCTCAATAAATAGGATTAAACTTGTTTTTTAAGGTTAGTAGGTAGTGACCGCATCATATGTGATGCGGTTTTTTTATATTTATACTGTGGTGCAATTATTAAAATTTTTTATTCAAGCAGGTTTATGGTTATTCTGTAAAGAAATACACCTACAAAATAAACACTTGTTAAAAGTAAAAGGTCCTTTATTAATTATTGCAAACCACCCAAATTCTTTTTTAGATGCACTCGTTATTGGATCTTATTATAAAAGACGCATCTATTTTTTAGCAAGAGGAGATGCTTTTAAAAAACCAATCCACAGATTTATATTGGAATCACTAAATATGATTCCAGTGTATCGTTTAAGAGAGGGTAAAAGAAATTTACACTTGAATGATTATGCATTTTTAAAATCAATAGACTTAATAAGTAAAGGATATGCAGTATTGGTATTTATAGAGGGGATTTGTGTCAATAGTCATGCTTTACAACCATTTAAAAAAGGAACTGTAAGAATTTTAGAAGGAGTACAAAAATTAAATATTCAACCTAAAATTCATCTCGCAGGAATTGCATTTAATCAATTAAGAGGAATTGGTAAGGTTATCAATTTAAAAATTACAGCAATGAAAGATATTCCTATCATTGAAACGAAAAGAGATCGAGTATTATTCAATCAGTATGTCTTCATTCAATTAGTAAATAATATTATCATTCCAAATAAGGCAACTAAAATTAATACCAATAGTATTTTTTATCGATTACATCTACCATATTATAAGTTTGTGGAAAATTGGGTTGCTAAAAAAACAAAGCATACTGTTTTTTATGATGCCGTTTTGTTTTCTATCTTGTTGTTTACATATCCACTTTATTTGATGTTGATTTATTTGATATTAAAATTATTTAATATTACTCCTTCCATTATTTTAATTATCTTGATACTGTTTCCAATTATGGGAAAAAGAGTACTTCAATAAAATAGTTAGTAAAAAATGAAATCCATAAGAAAGCTAGAAAAAAGAAAAAAAATTGCATTGATTGCACACGACAATAAAAAGAAAGATTTAATTGAGTGGGCGGTGCATAATAAAATTGTTTTATCAAAACATAGTTTGATTGCAACAGGTACAACAGGAAAACTAATTGAAGAAGCATTAGATCAACCAGTAGTAAAGCTTTTAAGTGGACCACTTGGTGGTGACCAACAAATTGGTGCTATGATTGCAACGGGGGATATTGATATTGTTTTTTTCTTTTTTGATCCCATGGAAGCACAACCCCACGATAGTGATGTAAAAGCCTTATTAAGATTAGCTGTTGCTTGGAATTTACCCATGGCATGTGATAGAACAACTGCAGATTTTTTAGTTACTTCTCCTTTTATGCAAGGAGACTATGAATATGAGTTACCAAACTACACGCAATATTTAAACAGAAAAGTATAATTTTTAAAAAATAATTCATTTAAATTAATTCATATGTTAAGACAAAAAAATACAATTTTTTTCTGTAGTGTATTGTTAGGGTTGAGCTTTAATAGCATTGCACAACAATTCACAGGATTTAAAAACACAGAAAATCAAAAAAAAATAGAATCCTTTTTTGACAGTAAACTAAGTGCAAAACGTGTAGGAGAAAATATAAAATTAATGTCTTCTATACCCCACCATATCGGTTCTGTTGGAGGAAAATTTGTGGCAGATGAAATTGCAAAACAATTTAAGTCTGCAGGATGGGATACAAAAATAGTGACGTATCAATTATTATTTCCAACACCTATAACGCGTATTTTAGAAATGAAGGGTGCCACTAATTTTAAAGCATTATTAAAGGAACCTGCATTAAAAGAAGATGCCACTTCTGGGCAAGCAGACCAACTGCCTACTTATAATTGTTGGAGCGCCGATGGAGATGTCAATGCTGAATTGGTTTTTGTGAACTATGGATTACCAGAAGACTATGAAACACTTGCCAAATTTGGTATTGATGTGAAGGGCAAAATTGTTATTGCTAAGTATGGGAGAAGCTGGAGGGGCATTAAACCAAAAGTAGCGCAAGAACACGGTGCAATTGGTTGTTTAATTTACTCCGACCCACAAGACGATGGATATGGTGCAGGGGATGTGTACCCAAAAGGACCATTTAAAAATGAATTTGGTGTACAAAGGGGCTCGATTATGGATATGGTAATCTATCCAGGTGATCCAAGTACCCCCAATTATGCATCAATAGAGGGCGCTCCAAGAGTAGACCATAATGAAGCAGAGAACCTTTTAAAAATACCAGTTTTACCAATTAGCTACCACGACGCTGCGCCATTATTACAAGATATGGCTGGCCCTGTTGCACCAAAAGCCTGGAGGGGGGGATTGCCCTTTACTTACCATATTGGTCCAAGCAAATCGAAGGTTCATTTGAAATTAAATTTTGACTGGAAAATTAGACCAGCATACAATGTGATTGCAATGATTCAAGGTAGTCAGTTTCCAGACCAGTGGGTGATTAGAGGAAACCACCATGACGCTTGGGTAAATGGCGCAAACGATCCTGTAAGTGGAATGGCTGCAGAATTAGAAGAAGCAATTGCTATTGGTGAATTGGTAAAAACAGGATGGAGACCGAAAAGAACTCTTGTGTATTGTGCTTGGGATGCGGAGGAACAAGGTTTAATGGGCTCTGTTGAATGGGTAGAAGAGCACGCCGCAACACTAAAAGCAAAAGCGGTGGCTTATATTAATTCTGATGGAAATGGTAGAGGGTTTTTAAGTGCAGAAGGTTCTCATGCTTTAACTGGTTTAATAACCGATATCAGTAAATCAATTAAAGACCCACAAACTGGCGTCACCATTTTTGAAAGACAGAGAGCAAATAGAGCAACAGAAGCGTCAACGCTAGCAGCAAAAAAAGAAATATTAAATAGCAATTCATATCCTCTCGGCGCAATGGGTTCTGGCTCTGATTATTCTTCTTTTATACAACATGTGGGAGTACCATCTTTAAATATTGGTTTTGGTGGCGAAAACGAGGGAGGTGAATACCATTCAATTTATGATTCATACGATCATTATTCAAAGTATAAAGACCCTGGATTTGTTTATGGAGTTGCTTTGGCACAAACTGCAGGACGCGCGGCATTAAGGTTATCAGAGGCGGACGCGCTACCTTTTGACTTCACAGCACTACACAAAACAGTAAAAGGATATATCAATGAGCTGGTGGCAAGTGTTGAGCAAATGCGCGAAAGGGTAAAAGTAGAAAATGAATTAGTAAACTCAAGAGCATATGCAATTGCAGCAGACCCAACCGAAAATTTATTATCACCGACTGTTGTAGAGGATGTGCCGTATTTAGATTTTACACCAGTTTTAAACGCCTTGACAAAATTAGAAAAAGCAGCACAAGCTTTAGAGCAAATAAAGTCAACTGCAGAGGGGCAAAAATTAGCAGCAATCAATGCAAAAATATATACAGCCGAACAGTCTTTATTGATGACAAATGGTTTGCCGCGAAGACCTTGGTATAAACACAGTTTATATGCTCCGGGATTTTATACTGGTTATGGTGTAAAAACAATTCCGGGCGTAAGAGAGGCAATTGAGCAAAAAAACTGGTCTGAAACCAGCGCACAAATAACAGAAGTAGCCGCATCAATTAACAGACTTGCGAATTATTTAGAAACACTATAATGTGTTATTTTAACGAAACTATTTAAGGTTAGCGCTTAACTTTGCGTATGCCTTTTAAACTTCATTCCAATTACACACCCTCGGGCGACCAACCAACGGCCATTGCACAATTGACCGAGGGTGTGCTGAATGGAGATCCTCAACAAACACTATTGGGAGTAACCGGTTCTGGTAAAACGTTTACAATTGCCAACTTAATACAAAATGTACAAAGACCGACGCTTGTTTTAACACATAACAAAACACTGGTAGCACAGTTGTATGGCGAGTTTAAACAATTCTTTCCAGAGAACGCAGTAGGTTATTTTGTTTCTTATTATGATTACTATCAACCAGAAGCCTATTTGCCTACTTCTGGCGTTTATATTGAAAAAGATTTAAGCATCAACGAAGAGTTGGATAAGCTGAGACTACAGGCCACCGCACAATTATTAAGTGGCAGAAGAGATATTGTGATTGTAGCAAGTGTGAGTTGTATTTATGGAATGGGAAATCCAACCGAATATGAAAACGGGATCATTCGAATTCATCAGGGACAAATAATTACACGACAAGCTTTTTTACACGCCCTTGTGAATAGTTTATACCACCGCTCTGTTACCGAATTTGATCGAGGCGCGTTTAGGGTAAAAGGTGATACGGTAGATATCAGACTTCCCTATGTTGATTATGGGTATCGAATCACTTTTTTTGGTGACGAAATCGAAACCATAGAAAGTATAGAGATAGAAACAGGAAAGAGCATTGAACCAATGGAAAATGCAGCCATTTTCCCCGCAAATTTATATATGGCACCCAAAGAAATGCTGCAAGAAATAATTGGAGAGATACAAGATGAACTCAGTGCGCAGGTGGCGTATTTTAAAAAAGTAGGAAAGCCACAAGAGGCAGCAAGAATCAAAGAGCGTGTTGAATACGATATAGAAATGATTAGAGAGCTTGGTTATTGTACTGGTATTGAAAATTATTCAAGATTTTTTGATCGTAGAAAACCAGGCACAAGACCATTTTGTTTGTTGGACTATTTTCCAAAAGATTTTTTGTGTGTAATTGATGAAAGCCATGTCACTATACCACAGATTTCAGGTATGTATGGTGGAGACAGAAGCAGAAAAATGAATTTAGTAGAGTTTGGTTTTAGACTACCAAGCGCGATGGATAATAGACCACTTAATTTTAATGAATTTGAACAAGTAATCGGTCAGACTATTTTTGTAAGTGCAACTCCAGGTGAATACGAGTTAGAAAAAACAAATGGTTTAATTGTGGAACAGGTTGTGCGTCCTACAGGATTGTTGGATCCTCCAATTGAAGTACGCCCTACAAAAAATCAAATAGACGATTTGTTAGACGAGATAGCAATGCAGGTTGAAAAAGGAGACCGTGTATTGGTGACGACACTCACAAAAAAAATGGCGGAAGAAATGCATCGATATTTGTCCAAAATAAATATTAAATCAAAATATATACATAGTGATATAGATGCATTAGAGCGAGTAGAAATTTTAAGAGCATTAAGGCTTGGCGAGATTGACGTTTTGGTGGGTGTGAATCTTTTAAGAGAAGGTTTAGACCTCCCCGAAGTGTCATTGGTCGTGGTATTAGATGCAGACAAGGAGGGGTTTTTAAGAAATGAAAAATCTTTAACACAAACTGCAGGAAGAGCGGCTAGAAACGAAAGGGGGCGTGTTATATTTTACGGAGATCAAATTACACAAAGCATGCAACGCACCATTGATGAAACCAATCGACGCAGGGCGAAGCAAATAAAGTACAACGAGGAACACCAAATAGTTCCTAAGACAATTGTCAAATCAATTGATCAGGTGATGAAACAAACGGCCGTTCTAGACATCAAGGGATATAATCAAAACAATATCAATATACGCACCACCGATGCGCTCAACATGGTAGCCGAACCCATTAGTGACTATCAAACCATTCCTCAAATGGAGAAGGCGATTATGCAGACTAAAAAGCAAATGGAAAAAATGGCGAAGGCATTGGACTTTATGGAAGCAGCAAAATTGCGAGACGAAATGTTTAGGATGGAATTACAATTAGAAAAAATGAAAGCATCAACCTAATGAATGATTTTTTTATTGCAGTGTACAGTGGTTTGGTTCAAACAACATGGATAGAAGCGATAGCGGTTATAATGGGCATCGTTTCGGTCTGGTATAGTAGAAAAGAAAACATATTGGTTTTTCCAACGGGCATTATAAACACTTCACTTTATATTTATTTGAGTTTCAAGGGGCATTTATTGGGAGAAGCAAGTGTGAATTTATACTATACCATTATGAGCATTTATGGTTGGTATTGGTGGTCTAGAAAAAAAGAAGATTTAGTAACGAGTGTTTTGCAAATTGCTCAAAGTACATTAAAACAAAGGATAGAACAGTTTTTTATTTTTCTTGGTTTTTATACGGTTCTATTTTTTGGTTTATTGTTCTTAAAAAACAATTTTGCACCCGATGCAATTCCATGGGCAGACGCCCTAGCAAGTGCATCAGCTTATACGGCCATGTGGTTGATGGCGAAGAAAAAAGTTGAAAGCTGGATTTGGTGGATGATTACAAATATCACATCGATACCCTTGTATTTTATAAAAGGATATACTTTTACAAGTTTTCAGTTTATAGTTTTATTTATTTTAGCAATCGCTGGATATATTTCTTGGAAAGAAAAAGCAAAACCCGTGCACTCAAATGCAACCAATTAAAATTGTAGAAAACAAATGAATCCAATTCAAAAAATAGTTGTTCTTGGTCCAGAGTCAACGGGCAAATCAACATTGTGTGACGCCCTTGCGCAACATTATCAAACAATTTGGACTCCAGAGTATGCTAGACAATTTTTATCGGAGCACGGAACAAAATATTCCTATGATGATTTATTAACAATTGCAAAAGGACAGATTGAGAACGAAGAAAGCGCCATCAATACAATCCTTAAAAAAAACACAAATATCGGAGCAGGGACCCAGGCCAATAAGTTAATTATAGATACAGATATGTATGTGATGAAGGTTTGGTCTGAATATGTGTTTAACAATTGTCATCCATTTATTTTAGAACAAATCAACGAAAGAAGCTACGATCTTTATTTGCTTTGTGCAATTGACTTGCCATGGACCGCAGACGAAATGCGAGAATATCCCGAAGAGGGACCACGAGAAGAATTATTTACGATTTATAAAGAATTGTTGATGAATCAAAAGACACCCTGGGGAATTGTTAGCGGAATAGGAGCACAAAGAACAAAAAACGCAATTCAAATGGTAGAACATTTTCTGAAATAGTGGTGGATAAAACCGATTATTTTTTACGAATCAAATCACGTACATCTTCGTCCCCCTCAAGATGGTTCATTTCTCTAAGAATTTGTGGATAACGCCAAGCAATTCTTTTTGTCATTGGTTTTACTGTGAATTTCTTCGGATTGGGAAGGCCTGCAATAATCATAGCGGCTTCGGACCTGGTTAAATTTTTAGCAGACTTTTTAAAATACTGCTGTGCTGCTGCTTCTACACCAAAACAACCTGGACCCGTCTCAATCACATTTAAATACACTTCTAGAATTCTTTTTTTGCCCCATATCAATTCTATTAAAAAAGTAAAATAAAATTCTGGAAGCTTGCGAATGTATTTGTCATATTTCCCCCCCTGCCATAAAAACACATTTTTTGCAACCTGTTGCGTAATGGTGCTTGCGCCCCCGCCCAGAGGAATTCTTGATTTCTTTTTTTTCTTTTTGGGTTTAAAGCTTCGCTCCATTGCTTCCCAGTCAACACCAACATGATCGGGGAAGGCCTGGTCCTCGCTTGCAATTGCCGCTAATTTAATATTATAAGATAGGTCATCCCAGGCAACATAGTCTCTTTTTAAACCAAGTCCAAAAGCGTTACTTAACTGAGTAAGCGTAATGGGTGGAAATAGAAAACGCGTGATAACAACATAGAGCAATGAGCTCAAAAATAAATACCAAAATATGCGTTTAATTTTTTTTATCAAAATCGAGGGTTCAAATGAAATTAAAAAATAGACTATAAAATTTCCACACTAAATCTTTTTCCAATTGGACGATAAGGTGGGTTTTTTTTCGCCATCCACCTTCCAATCAAATAGGCCGTTAGTCCTCCACCGATAGATGGAAGGTTTTTTGAATCCAATACGGCTTCTTTATTAATGATCGAATTGGTAACATTTAAACCACTGTATAAAATTCCGCCAACCGTTAAGAAAGCACCATTTGTAAAAACACTTTGGTATTTATTTTTGTCTTTTGCAAAAGCGACAATTTCGTTGACATGAAGTGTGAGTGCGCCGAGTCTTAATGTATCTTGACCATAGGTACCGTAGGAAGTCATCGTTGTTTGTAGGGCATATTGTTTAACTTGAATCGAATCTTTTTTGATCCATTCGATTTGACCTAAAATCCACTGTCGGTTGCTAAATTGAAATTCAATATAATTGTCTTTCGTAAAAGATTTGACGGTGACGCCCCTGTCTTTAAGTACAAGCACATTGCCCGATTGAGCAAAACTTGCACTCGCTTTAATTAAAAAGCAAAAACAATAAATTAAAATGGTTCTTTTTTTCACAAGTCCAAATTACAATAAAGCCCCTAAAAAAGCACTAAAAAAACACAAATGTTTGTGGAAGGACAATTGGCCTGGATTTTAATAGACCAGAAGGGCGCTATACAGCAGCGCAGCACTAAAGATTAAAATAATGATTCCAGAAACGCGGTTGATCCAAAGGAGATTTTTTTCGGTGAGCTTGGGCCTAAGCTTACCCGCTAAAAATACTTTTAACAAATCAGATAATAAAACAAAGCCAAGACAGGTTCCAAACACAAGCAATTTATATTGAACGGGGTTAGGTGTTTCATCTGCACTTGTATTAATTGCTGCAGTCCAGGCAAACCAAAATAAAAAAACACTTGGGTTGAGTGTGTTCATTAAAAATCCTGAAAAATAGGAGGTAATCAAATCTTGTATATTGAATGGTTTGCTTGTACCGCCCTCTCCCATGTTTTCGAGCTTTAGTTTTTTGAATAATAAAGTATAAAGTCCCATCAACAACAAAAAACCTGCACCAGCGAGTGCAATAGTAGATTTATGATTGAGTACTAAATTAAACAAGGAGGTAAATACATTGCACACAAATAATAAAAGAAAATCACTGCTTGAAACGCCTGCAACGAATGCGTATCCGGCACGCTTACCATTGGTAAGACTTTGTTTAATGATGGCAAAAATAACAGGACCGATAGAGATGCTTAAAATCAATCCCAGCAAAAATCCTTTTAAAATAGGGGCAAACAACATTAGGCTTGATTTTGAATGAATGCCCTCCAATCATCAAGCATACTGCCTTTCAATACCCTTGGAAACTTATGTTGACCACCAATTTTACCTTTGCTTTGCATGAAGCCTAAGAAGCAACTTTCTTTTAATACAGTAACTCGAATTGCTTTAAGTGCACTTTTTCTTTCAACTGCATAATCATCATTTAGCTGAATGAGCTTTTCATCTATTTCTTTTGCCAATAGTTGTTCATCAATTTGCTGATCACATGCAACATACCAGTGGTGCGCAAAAAAGTTACCATGAGGTTCTCCGGTAACAGTATATTCTGGAATAGATATATTTAACGCTTCGCTAACAAGCTGAATTGCTTTATTCATATTGTCAACACTAAGGTGTTCTCCTACTAAACTTAAAAAATGTTTTGTCCTTCCGGTGATGATGATTTCAGCATTTTTTTTATCAACAAAACGAACCGTGTCTCCAATTAAATAGCGCCATGCGCCTGCGGGGGTGCTGATTAAAATAGCGTAATCTTTACCCTCTTCTACTTCGTGAATCATTAGCGCCTCTGGGTGTTCCACCATTTCTCCGTTTTCATCAAAATTGCTTTCATCAAAAGGAACAAACTCAAAAAAGATGTGCTGGTTATAAGACAAACGCATGCCTACAGCATTTTGTTTATCCTGCCATGCAAGAAAACCTTCACTTGCCAAATAAGTTTCAATGTATTCGATGGGCCGTCCTAAAAGTTTTTCAAAACCATGTTTATAGGGCTCGAAGCTAACGCCGCCGTGCACAAAAAAAGTGAGGTTGGGCCAAATTTCATGGATATTATTAAGTTGATAGCGCTCTATCACCATTTCTAAGCACATTTGAATCCAGGCGGGGACACCAATGATAAAACTGATATCCCACTCGGGCGCTTTTTCAACAATTTCTTTTAGTTTTTTATTCCAATCTCGTTCTTTCGCAATTTTTTTTCCTGGCTTATAAAACGGCTGAAACCAAAATGGTGCTTTTTTGGCCGTGATACCACTAAGGTCTCCTGCATAATAGCCAGCGCCCTTTTGTAAGTCGGTGCTACCGCCCAGTGTAAGCCATCCTCGACCGAGCGCAGACAAGGGCACATCACGATATTTAAACAAGCTAATGAGCTGTTTGATCATGATGATTTTATTACCTCTTAATAAATCATTGGTTACAGGAATGTATTTACTTGCTGCCTCGCTTGTTCCGCTACTTAAAGCAAAATAATTGATCTTTCCGGGCCAACAAATATCGGTTTGACCCTCTAGTGTCAAATGCCACCAATCGTTATAGATTTTGTTATAATTGTAACAAGGCACCTGTTCTTGGAATTTTTTACCAATATGCCTGCTTGATAAGATTTCTTCAAATTTATTTTTTTGACCAAAAGCGGTGTATTGTGCACGTTTTAATAACTTTTTGAGCACACGCATCTGCGCGGTTCTTGGGCTTCTTGGCTTGATGCCAAGTATTTTGCTAATGTTCTTTGGTAAATTAATCTCAAAAATCGGCATCTACAGAATCGGGTTTTACTTTTATAGATTCCTTACAAAAATACGGATGTTATTCGAGCAAACGAGCCTACTTTTGTACTATGATTAAAAACACCTTAATTCAGGCTGTAGAAGTTGGCGCAAAAGAACTTATCCGATTTTTTAACGGTAGTTTTACCGTATCTAGCAAGGCTACAATTAATGATTTGGTAACAGAGGCAGACCATGCTTCTGAAAAGGCAATCATTGAATTAATTCAGGCACATTTTCCCGACCATTTTATACTAAGCGAAGAAACGGGAGAAATGGCATCGGCTTCAGACACAAAATGGATTATTGATCCAATAGATGGCACCATTAATTTTGCAAATGGCATCCCCATTTGTTGTGTAAGTATTGGAGTTGAATATAAGGGTGAGATGATTTTAGGTTCTGTGTACAACCCTTTTATGAATGAACTTTATTTTGCAGAAAAGGGAAAGGGCGCAACATTAAACGGAAGGCCCATGCGCGTGAGCAAAAAAGAGTCACTATTACAAAGTTGTTTGGTAACTGGTTTTCCATATCAATATTTAGACACACAAAACGGCCCACTTCAAGTATTTGAAAAATTAGTTCGAAAAGCCATTCCAGTAAGAAGATTAGGAAGTGCAGCATTGGACTTGTGTTGGACAGCAGCCGGAAGGTTTGATGGTTTTTACGAACACAAACTCCAAGCATGGGATAGTGCTGCGGGATATTTAATGGTTGAAGAGGCGGGCGGAAAAGTAACAGACCTAAGTGGAAATAGATACAATCCTTATCAGCCTGGTATAATTGCCACCAATGGTTTTATTCATGAGCAATTGCAAGCGGTTGTGGGTGGTGGAAATTTATAGTAGGTCAAATTAATTTTACAAAAAAGTAAGAAACATATTTATGTCAACAGAAAGAACAGAAATAGAAAAATTGGGAGAGTTTGGATTGATAGATCGATTAACACAAAATTTTGAAACATACAATGCATCAACAATACAATCAATTGGTGATGATGCTGCGGTCATAGATCATTTTGGGAAACAAACGGTTGTCACCACGGATTTATTAGTTGAGGGAGTGCACTTTGATTTAATGTATACACCACTCAAACATTTAGGATATAAATCGGTGGTGGTGAATTTGAGTGACATTTATGCAATGAATGCACAACCCACGCAAATCACCATGAGCTTGGCTTTTAGCAATCGTTTTAGTTTAGAAGCCTTGGAAGAGTTTTATGAAGGCGTTGCAATCGCTTGTGATAAATATGGAGTAGATTTAGTTGGAGGGGACACTTCAACTTCACAAAAGGGTTTGATTATTTCTGTCACTGCATTGGGAGAGGTTGCACCAGATCAATATATTAAAAGAAGTACAGCAGCGTCGGGGGATTTAATTTGTGTGTCTGGAGATTTGGGTGCAGCGTTTTTGGGCTTAACATTAATGGAGCGAGAAAAACAAATCTTTTTAGAAAATCCACAGGTGCAACCCAATTTAGAAAACGAAGATTATATCGTAGGTAGATTGTTAAGACCAGAAGCAAGAAAAGACATTATTGAGTTATTGGAAAAATTAGAAATTAAGCCCAGTTCTATGATGGACATCAGCGATGGTTTAAGCTCTGACATATTGCACTTATGCAAACAATCTGAATTAGGGTGTAGAATTTACGAAGAAAAAATTCCAATCAACGAAGCAAGCAAAGCAGCTGCATTTAAGTTTGGATTAGACGCAACCGTTTGTGCGCTTAATGGGGGTGAAGATTATGAGTTATTGTTTACTATGAAACAAGCAGATTATGATAAAATCACAATGCAAGAAGAGATCAGTGTGATTGGATATATGTGTGACCTTTCGGAGGGAAAAAAATTGATCACCAAGGGAAAAAATCTTTTTGATATTACAGCACAGGGATGGAACGCATTTGGTAAAGAGGCCTAATTATTAACAACCATATCGATAAGCGTCAATTCGTTTGATAGCAAAAGCAGGTTTGCGTTTTTATGGACCTCAATCATCCCAGTTATATTTTCTTTTTGCATGAGCTTTGCTGGATAGAGGCTACACATTTTCACCGCCTCTTCGATAGAAAGACCTACTTGTTGCACTAAATTTTGAATTGACTTTAATTGTGTTAATGCAGATCCACTAAGGGTTCCGGCAGACTCGTATTTGTCACCCACTAGTTGGTGTTGGTACAATCCTGTGCTAGTTGTAGTTACTGCGTCGGTGATACAAAACAACCTTTCACCCATCATTTTTTTAGCAATTTGTATTGCAGCAAAGTCAACATGATAACCGTCTGCCACAATGCTACTCATTGCGGTTGGGTGATTGAATAAAGCACCTACCACACCTGGTGCACGATGTTGTAAACCGCTCATTGCATTGAATAAATGGGTAGCAGATTTAATGCCATCATTAAAAAACTGTATAGCTGTTTCGTAATTTGCATTGGTATGTCCTGCAGCAACGATGATACCAGCAGCTTGTATATATTCAATAATTTCAGGTGTACAAATCTCTGGTGCTAGGGTAATCATACTAATTGCTTCATTGCCATAAGTTAAAATTGCGCTTACTTCTTCAATCGTTGGTGCATGAATTACGGCTTTGTCGTGTGCGCCTTTTTTTGTTAAATTAATCCAAGGACCTTCAATATGCAATCCAATACAACCTTTACCACCAGACGCTTTATAGGCCTTCACCGCATCAATAGATTGATAAATTACGGCATTGCTTTGTGAAGCAATGGTGGGCTGAAAAAAAGCCGCCCCGCCTTTTAAACAATATTGATAAATTTTTTCAATGGTGTGTTTTTCTGGAAATTCAGATAATAATTTTCCTTCGGCACCATATAATTGTAAATCAATTAAAGCTGGAACAATCAATGGTATTGCCTTATTTGTATCAAATCCATTGTGATCGATTGACGTCACCACGCCGTTTTCAATTTCTATAACCACATTGTGTATCCAGTCATTTCCAGTGAATAATGCCTTTGTTGAATAACTTAAATGCATATAGAGAATTAAATAGATTGGATGGTGAAAAAGTCGGCATCTTTCCAAAACGGAAACTGGGTTCTTGTATGTTCAATTTCATCGCGTTCAAGGGTAATTTGAAACACCGATTCATGGTCAGCACTATGAAACAGCACTTCTCCCAAAGGTCCAACAACCATTGAGTTTCCGCTGTATGCTATATTATTTCCATCAAGCCCAACCCTGTTTACACCTACAACAAATGCTTGGTTTTCAATCGCTCTTGCAACCAATAAAGTTTTCCATGCATGACTTCTTTTTGCCGGCCAGTTGGCTACATAAATTAAAAGATCATATTCATTTGGTGTAGATTGTCTTGCCCAGACAGGAAAGCGAAGGTCGTAACAAATTTGTAAATTAATTTTCCATCCTTTTACGCTTGCAATTAATCTTTTATTGCCTGCCGTATAGTATTGGTCTTCTTCTCCAAAAGCAAACAAATGCCTTTTATCATAATGTCCCATTTCGCCATTAGGCAACATCCAAATTAAACGATTAAAATATTTTCCCTCTTCTTGAATCATCAAAGAGCCTGTAAGAATTATTTTTTCAGACATCGCAATACGGCGCATCCACTGAATTGTAGGCCCGTCCATTGTTTCGGCGTAAAGTTCCGGCTTCATACTAAAACCCGTATTGAACATTTCGGGAAGTATAACAATTTCTGTCGGCGTTTCAAGGCCAACAATTTTTTGTTCTAATTGTGAGAGGTTGGCACCCTTGTCTTCCCAAAAAAGATGGGGCTGAATCACTGTAATTTTAAGCGTAGACAATGGTATGTATTTAATTATTTAGTAAAGATAGTGCAAATCAAAAGACTATTTTTTGTAAAGTGCTTGTACAATTGGCTGGTATAAAATGGGCTCAAATCCGCGCTGGTGAAGAAAAGCTTGTGTTTTTGCGATTCGGCTGAGGCCCTGTGCTCCTTTTAAACTATTCCATTTTTTTACAGCAAGCTCCTGAAGTGTTTTTAAATAGGCATCTTCGTCAATCGATTTAAGACCAATTTTGATATTGTAGCTACTGACTCTTTTTTGTTGAAGGGCATGTTGAATTTTGACTTTACCCCATCCTTTTATTCTAAAATGTCCCCCAGCAAACTGGGTGGCAAAGCGTTCTTCGTTTAAGAAGTTTTCGGCAATCAGGTCCGCCATGATTTCTTCTACTTCGTCCATTGTCATGCCAAGTTCATATAACTTATCCCGCACTTCCTGTTGTGCCCGTTCTTGATAGGCGCAATAGTGTCGTATCCTTTGTATAGCCTGCTCTTTACCAATTCGAACTTTCTTCATAATGTCAATAAGAATTGCTAAAATAGCTTTTTAATCTTAAGATTTTACTTTAGTTTCGTCCTAGTTATTCAAGGTGAAAAATCATAAGCATTGAGCACCGTAAAAAATCAAAAAACGAGCACATGAAGTTTATCGTATCCTCTTCTTCTTTATTAAAACACCTTCAACAAATTTCTGGTGTAATCAATACCAATACAGTATTGCCAATTTTAGAAGATTTTTTATTCGAGATAGAAGATAAAAAATTGAATATCGTAGCAACTGATTTAGAAACTGTAATGCGCGTACAAATGGAGGTGGAGAGCAAGGCAAATGGTCGTGTTTGTATTCCTGCAAAAATTTTAATTGATTCTTTAAAAAATATTGCTGATCAACCGCTGACATTCAATATTGATAAAAACTATGCAGTAGAAATTACAAGCGATAATGGTAAGTATAAGGTGATGGGAGAAAATCCAGACAATTTTCCAAAAGAACCTACAGCGGATGATACCACTGGTTTTAATATGACTAGCGGTGGGTTGTTAACAGCAATCAATAAAACATTATTTGCAGTAAGCGGTGACGATTTGCGTCCAGCAATGACGGGTGTTTTCTTTGAATTAAATAAAGAGAGCGTTCAGTTTGTTGCAACCGATGCACATCGTTTAGTTCGCTATAAGAGAACAGATGTGAAAGCAACACAAAACGCTTCCTTCATCGTTCCCAAAAAACCATTGAATTTATTGAAAAACGCATTGCCAGATAATGATGATGCGATAACAGTAAGCTTTAATAACAATCATTTATTTGTTGAACATGGTTCAACACAATTAATCTGTCGACTCATTGATGCAAGATTCCCTGACTACAAAGTAGTGATCCCTGCAGACAATCCTTATCGTCTAACAGTGAATAAGCATGACTTCCAAAACGCATTGCGTCGCGTGAATGTATTTAGTAATAAAAGCACCAATCAGGTTGCTTTAAATATCACGGGCAACGAGCTGCAAATGGCAGCACAAGATATTGACTTTAGCTTTGAGGGGAACGAGCGTATGAGTTGTGAATACCAAGGAGAAGATATTCAAATTGCTTTTAATGCAAAATTCTTAATCGAAATGTTAAGTGCTGCAGACACAGACGAGGTATTCATTGAATTGTCCACTCCAAGCAAGGCGGGATTGATTAAACCATCAGAGCAAGCCCCTGGAGAGGACCTGCTTATGTTGGTAATGCCATTGATGTTAAATAGTTAATCCCTATCCTATACAAGTCTTAAGAAGACTAAACAAGAACCCGTTGTAACTGCATGCAGAACATCGGGTTTTTTATTTACATTTATGGAATAAAATAAATGCCATGTTGGAGCTCATAAAAAATTATTTTGAAACTATTCCAAGTGCACATCGCGCATTGTTATTGGCGGGTGGAATCAGTTTTTTTTGGATGGTAGAATTTGCACTGCCCTTGTTCAATTTTAAGTATAACAAATTGAAACATGCGGGGCTAAACTTTTTTTTCACCTTTACAACCATTGTGATCAATTTTGCTTTTGCACTGATTATGGTTAAAGCAAGCGATTGGACAGTCCAACAAAATTTTGGATTGCTTCATTTATTTCAATTAGCTCCATGGGTGGAAGCATTAACAGGATTATTGTTACTAGATTTTATAGGGGCCTACTTGGTGCATATGATTGAGCATAAGGTAAAGTTTTTATGGAAGTTCCATATGGTGCATCATGCAGATACCATGGTGGATACGACTACGGGGAACAGACACCATCCGGGGGAGTCTGTAGTAAGGGCTTTATTTGCAATTCTTGCTGTATTGATATTAGGCGCTCCAATGTGGATGGTGATGTTATATCAGAGCTTAAGTGTTGTACTTACACAGTTCAATCACGCCAATATACGTATTCCAAAATGGTTTGATAAAAGCTTTGGTTATATCATTGTATCGCCCAATATGCATAGAGTACACCATCATATTACAAGACCACAGACAGACAGCAATTATGGTAATATTTTTTCTTTCTGGGATCGATTGTTAGGCACTTATAACGATACACCAATGGATCAAATCGTTTATGGATTAGATGTATTAGACAATTCAAAAGACGGCTCATTGGCCTATCAACTTAAAGCACCATTTGATAAATCGATTAAATCGGATTATTAAGCCTAAATTATTTAAAATAAAAGCATGAGTAAGATTGGTGCATTTATACCTGCTCGCTATGCAGCAACTAGATTTCCTGCAAAGTTGATGCAAATATTGGGAGATAAAACAGTGATTAGACATACTTATGATAATACCAAGGCAACGGGTTTATTTGACGAAGTGTATGTAGTAACAGATAGTGAAATTATTTTTGACGAGATTACCAAAAATGGTGGCAAAGCAATCATGAGCATAAAAACACATGAAAGTGGATCTGATCGAATTGCCGAAGCCATCGAAGATTTAGAGATTGACATTGTCGTAAACGTGCAAGGTGATGAGCCCTTTGTGAAGCGCGAGCCCTTGGAAAAAGTGCTTGCTTGTTTTAAAGATGATAAAGTTCAAGTTGCATCTTTAATGCAAGTGTTGACCAATCAAGCATCTATAGAAGACCCTAATTATGTAAAAGTAGCGGTAGATAAAAATTGGAATGCATTGTTTTTTTCACGAAGTGTCATTCCATACCCAAGGGCAAAGGATATCGCAATAACATATTACGAACACGTGGGGGTATATGCATTTAAAAAACAAGCCTTACTAGATTTTACCAATTGGCCCATGTCGCCATTAGAAGCAGCAGAAAAAATAGAATGCCTACGTTATTTAGAAAACGGTGTGTCCATCAAGATGGCAGTTACAAATTATATGGGTGTCGAAATTGATACACCAGAGGATTTAATTAAAGCGGCGGCACTGTTAAAATAAAAATATTTTATTAACGGATCTCTGAAAAACAAATTCAATGAATAAAGGAAAATTATTTCAATCTACGGTAGTTGCAGCATTGGCTGGATTTATATTTGGTTTTGACATGGTAGTGATTTCAGGTGCAGACAAGCCAATTCAAGATTTGTGGCAAACAACACCATGGTTTCATGGTTTCTTTATTATGTCGATGGCATTATGGGGAACCGTTATAGGCTCTATTTTTGCTGGCGCTCCAACAGAAAAGTTTGGACGTAAAAAAGTATTAATATGGTTGGGTCTTATGTTTGTTGCTTCTGCAATTGGTTCTGCTATTGCGCAAGACCCATACACTTTTTCTTTCTTTAGATTAATTGGCGGAATTGCTATTGGCGTATCTTCTGTTGCAGCTCCAACCTATATTTCAGAGATCTCTAATAAAAACAACAGAGGTAAACTAGTGGGCATGTATCAATTCAATATTGTGTTTGGTATATTGGTGGCTTATTTATCTAATTATTTTTTAGCAGGAGTAGGTGGAGAGAATGATTGGCGTTTTATGTTAGCAGTATTGTTAATTCCAGCAGCTATTTATACGATCATGACATTTGGATTACCAGAAAGTCCAAGATGGTTATTGTCTGTAGCAAATGACGAAACGGGTGCAAGAAAAACTTTAGAAACCATTGGTGTAGACAATATCGAAGAAACCATACAAGAAATCAAAAAGGCCAACGAAGAAGAAAAACAATTTGGGACAATGAATTTGTTTTCTAAAAATCACATTAAAATTATTTCACTTGCATTTTTAATTGCTTTTTTTAATCAGGCATCTGGCATTAATTTTCTGTTATACTATGCGCCAAGAATTTTAGAAGAAGCTGGATTTGCGAAAGATAATTCTTTATTGAGTTCTATTTCTTTAGGAATGATGAATTTGGTATTTACTTTTGTTGGGCTATGGTTAATTGATCGCATTGGGAGAAAGACCTTATTAATTATTGGATCATTCGGTTATATCATTAGCTTATCCATGGTGGCTTATGGTTTTGTAGCACATAGTGCACCAGCGTTTATGTTAAGTTTTTTATTATTATTTATTGCAGCACACGCTATTGGACAAGGGGCGGTTATCTGGGTGTTTATTTCAGAAATCTTCCCAACCCCCATACGCGCGAAGGGACAGGCGTTTGGCGCAAGTATACATTGGATATTTGCAGCATTGATTACATTAATCACTCCTGTATTTTTAGATAGTGAATATGGTATTTTTAAAGAAAATCCATGGCCCATCTTTGTTTTCTTTGCAGTCATGATGACCATTCAATTAATTTGGATTTTGGTAAAAGTGCCAGAAACAAAAGGTGTATCTTTGGAAGAATTACAAAAAAAATTAGCACAATAAATTTAGGTATATGCAGTTCCGCAATTTTAAAATGGTCGACTATGTAGTGTATGGTCGTGGAAGCTTTAATCAATTAGATGAAATTATAGCTCCAAGAAGAAAGGGTGATTTTCCCATGATCTTTTTTGTGGATCATTATTTTGAAGGAAAGCCATTGGCGTCACGTGTTCCATTAAGAGGAAAGGACAAGATTGTTTTTGTAGACGTAACACATGAACCAAAAACAAAACAAGTAGATGCTTTGGCTGCTGATTTAAAAGCAGCATTTGGCCAAGTGAGCGGTATCATTGGTATTGGAGGAGGCTCTACAATGGATTTAGCGAAAGCCGTATCATTAATGATGACCAATCCTGGTTCTTCTGCAGATTATCAAGGTTGGGATTTAGTAAAACAAGCGGGTGTATATAAAGTAGGTATTCCAACATTAAGTGGTACTGGAGCCGAAGTGAGCAGAACCACTGTGTTAACAGGACCAACTAGAAAATTAGGAATGAATTCAGATTTCACGCCATTTGATCAAATTGTATTAGATCCTGAATTAACTAAAGATGCTCCAGTAAATCAACGTTTTTATACAGGTATGGATTGTTATATCCATTGTATCGAAAGTTTGGAAGGTACTTTTTTAAATGAGTTTAGTAAGAGCTATGGTGAAAAAGCTTTAGAGCTTTGTAGAAAAGTTTTTGTAGAAAAAAATACTTGGGATGACGAGTGTGATGATCAATTGATGATGGCTTCTTATGCAGGCGGTATGAGTATTGCGTATAGTCAAGTAGGTGTCGCACACGCAGTGAGTTATGGCTTAAGTTATTTATTAGGCACCAAACATGGTATTGGAAACTGTATTGTGATGAATCATTTAGAGGAATACTATCCAGCAGGTGTGAAGGAGTTTAAGCATATGGTGGCTAAAAACAACATTGACATTCCAGTAGGTATCTGTGCAAACTTAACAGAAGAACAATTTGATGCCATGATCAATGTATCTCTTGGCATGAAACCATTATGGGAGAATGCACTTGGAAAAGATTGGGAAAAAATTATGACTCGTGAAAAGCTACGTGCGCTTTACGGAAAGCTGTAAGCTTTTCGAAATATTTTTCTCTTTACGGAAAGCTTTAGTACTATAAAAAGGTTTAAATAAAATAAAAAGGGGACTGCAAATGCGAGTCCCCTTTTTCGTACTTTTTAACCCATCAAAATATTTTCTTCTAAAGCCAAGAGGTTCGAAAAATTTTAATTTTTTGAACAAAATCATTAGGGGGCAAATTTTAGTGCGATTTTAAAAGATAGCGCACTAAAATTGTCAACTACTCGGCCTCTGCTACCACTTCTTTCACTTCTGGAATCATGCGCTTCATCATGCCTTCAATACCAGCTTTCAATGTAACCATTGAAGAAGGACATCCGCTACAAGAGCCTTGTAACATAAGATTGACTACACCGTCGTTATAACTTTTAAACTGGATTGCGCCGCCGTCCATTTCAACTGCAGGTTTTACGTAGTTTTCTAATAATTCTTTCACGCGTTTTACGACATCATCATCATCTGCTGAAACTACATTGGTTGCTTCTTGTTTTATTTTTGCAACCTCTTCTTCATTCACGACTACACCACCCGCTTCTAAATATTCTTTCAAAAATGTTTTGATCGTTGGTATCACATCCTGCCAATCTTCTGTATCATTTGTTTTTGTCAAAGTCACAAAGTTGCTTGCGATAAAAACACTTTTTATAAAAGGAAAACTGAATAATTCTTTTGCAAGTGGAGAGGGTGCTGCCAAAGCCTCTTCTGCCACATCTAAGCTCTTACCTGGATACAATAATTTATTCGCCACAAACTTCATAGTTTCTGGATTGGGCGTCATTTCTGTATAAATGCTTACGATGGTATTGCCTGTTGTTATCATAATCTGCTATTTTAATTGAAAACCAATACAAAAATAATCAAATTGAACGGCTTGCTAGCTCCTGAATGAGGTATTCTGGGTTTATTTTTCCGATATCGAAAAATGATCAATTAGGAACAATGCTCAATTTGGCGTAATTCAACATGATCTTTTTTTCTCCGTTATGGTCAAAAAGAATATTAGCAATCGGGTTATGCGCAGAGCCTTCAATGGTTTTTATCACGCCAAATCCAAATTTTTGGTGTTCTACTTTCATACCTTCAGCAAGGGCCGAAGGATCGGCAGCCACAAAATTAGAGGATGGAATATGGTTTTTATTGACCGTATTGGGTGGGTTTACAGGTAAATAGCTTGGTTTGGAATCCTTTACATAGCCTGATTTGTTGCCACCATGCATTCTATCATAGGCGCTGCCCCATCCGCTTGTTTGGTTCCTTGCACCACCACCTGCACTTGATTTATCTAGTTTTTCTTCAGGCATTTCCTCAATGAATCGACTTGGATCATTTTGAACCAATTGCCCAAAGCGATACCTTGAATTGGCATAACTTAACCATAAGTGTTTTTTAGCACGGGTGACTGCCACATAAAACAAACGGCGTTCTTCTTCTAATTCTTCCCTTGTGTTCACGCTCATACCACTTGGGAATAAGGTTTCTTCTAAACCAACTACAAATACACAATCAAACTCCAATCCTTTTGCTGCATGCACCGTCATTAGCTTCACCGTATCTTCATTGCCATTATCGTTGTCTGCATCAGTGATTAATGTAATCTGTTGTAAATAAGATCCCAAGCTTTTATCGCCTAATTCTCCATCATCATTGCTTGGGCTTTCTGTCCATTCCTTGATAGAGTTTAGCAATTCTTGTACGTTTTCGTAGCGTGCTAAACCTTCTGTTGACTTATCGTTGAATAATTCTTTAATGATATTGGTGCTCTTACCAACTTGCACAGCCACATCGTAGGCGTTATTTTTTGTTAAGAGGTTTTGAAAATATTTAATCATTACTACAAACTCTTCAATGGCATTGAGTGTTCCAGCTTTAAAACCAAATCCTTTTGCTTTTTCAAGTACCTCAAAAAAAGTAATATTTTGTTCGCTTGCAATGACCAAACATTTCTCTACAGTTGTTTTACCAATACCTCTTACTGGATAATTGATAATTCTTTTTAAGCCTTCTTCGTCTTTTGTATTAGCAATCACACGGAGGTAAGCAATAAAATCTTTTACCTCCTTTCTTTGATAGAAACTAAGCCCACCATAGATTTTATAAGCAATACCCGTCCTTCTTAAGCTTTCCTCGAAAGACCTTGACTGCGCATTGGTTCTGTATAAAATAGCAAAGTCCTTATTGTAAAAATGATTTCGAAGTTTATTTTCTTGTATACTATCCGCCACAAACTTTCCTTCGTCATTGTCTGTCATGGTGCGCACCAACTTGATTTTTTCACCCTCTTCATTATCGGTCCAAAGTTGTTTGGGTATTTGACCCTTATTGTTTTTAATCACATAGTTCGCAACTTCAATGATGGATTTACTACTACGATAATTCTGCTCCAACTTCACCAATTTTACATCGTCATAGTCTTTTTGAAACTGTAAAATGTTTTCAATCGTCGCACCACGGAAACTATAAATACTTTGCGCATCGTCACCTACCACACATAAATTTTCATGTACTGCTGCAAGTAGTTTTGCAATTTGATACTGAACTGGATTGGTATCCTGGTACTCATCAATTAAAATATATTTAAACTTATGTTGGTACTTGTGCAACACTTCGGGGAAGTCGCGTAACAATTCGTGCATTTTAAAAAGCAAATCATCAAAATCCATTGCACCACTTTTAAAACATCTAGCAACATAGCTAGCATAGATTTCTGCAATTTGAGGACGATTTGCTCTTGCATCTTCTTGTTTTAAAAAAGTATCCATGGCATACTCACTCGGACCGACTAATGCATTCTTGGCAGATGAAATGCGGTTGTGTACTACATTCGGCTTATACAATTTATCGTCTAAGCCCATATCGTTGATTACTTGTTTTAATACAGATCTAGAGTCGTCTGTATCATAAATTGTAAAGCTTTGTGGATAGCCTAATTTGTCAGCCTCTGCTCTTAAGATGCGTGCAAAAACACTATGGAAAGTACCAATATAAAGGTTGCGCGCTTCAGTATTACCAAGGGCCTTTTCTACCCTTTCTTTCATTTCAGCTGCAGCTTTATTGGTAAATGTAAGTGCCAATATGTTAAAAGAATCTACTCCACTATGCATTAAGTGCGCAATGCGAGAAGTCAATACCTTTGTTTTTCCACTACCGGCTCCAGCTATAATCATTAAGGGGCCATTCATATGAAGCACCGCTTCTCTCTGTTGCTCGTTTAGTCCATTCAAATACGCTTGTTGCATTCTGCGAAGATACGTTTAGTTGGGAGCATTTTAAAGGTAGTGGAAAACTATAAGCATAAAAAAACCCACCTATTTTTAGGTGGGTTTTTAAAATTGCATTAACGGCTACTTCTTTTCTAATAATTTAAAGAACTGATCTAATTGAGGTAAGATTACAATTCTTGTTCTTCTATTTTTTGCTCTGTTTGCAGCATTATCATTAGGTGCAACAGGAGCATATTCACCTCTACCCGCCGCAGTCATACGCTTTGGATCTAATCCGTAAGTGTCTTGTAAAATACGTACCACCGTGGTAGCGCGCTTCACAGATAAATCCCAGTTGTCTTCTAGCACAGAACCGTTGTCTAATAATTGTTTCGAGTCGGTATGACCTTCTACCATAAACTCAATAGATGGTTGAGCGGCTAATACTTTAGCTACTTTACCTAATACCACTTTTGCCTTATCAGTTACATTGAAGCTACCACTCTTGAATAATAATTTATCAGAGATGTCCACATATACTACACCCTTGTCTACTTTTACATTTACATCATCATCGTTCAAGTCTCCTAATACGCCTTTTAAGTTCATTACCAAGTTCATATTGATAGAGTCTTTACGCGCCATTGAGCTTTGTAAACCTTGAATGTAAAGATCTTTTGCACCAATATTTTCTAAAGATTTTTTGATACTTTCTGCTTGAGCGCCTGTCACCACAGACATATCTTTTAATTGACCTAATACTACGTTGTTGTTTTCCTTTAAGAAATCGATTTGTTTATTTAAGTCCGCTACTTGCTTTTCTAATGCACTTCTTTCAGAAGCTGTTTTATCAGCATCATTTTTTGCTTTTGCAACAGCGTCTTGAGCATCACGGTATTTGCTTTGAAGATCTGCATATGCGCCATTTAATTGACCATATTTCGTTTCTGCCTCTTGTAATTTTTTAGGGCTAACGCAAGAAAAAGCACCTAAGCTTATAAGAGCAAGCGCTAAAAAAAAGTTACTTTTCATGTTAAGTAGATTTTAATAAATGAATAATCAAATTATTGCTGCAACAAAAATAGGAAACTAAGGCTAAGGAATAAAACAAATATGAAAAATCACTTCATTTTAACAAACAATATCATCTGTGATACCATATTCAGGCACATAGCCTTGAAATTGCTTAAAAAAATCAATGATCAAACGCATGTCCGCTTGCTCATTATCGGTTGGAAAGATGGGGTCTGCAAATACGACAAGTCTTTTTCCAAAATCAAATCCCACCATTAAAATGGGGACTTTTGCATTTTTTGCAATATGATAAAACCCGGTTTTAAACTTATAGACCTTGGTTCTAGTTCCCTCTGGAGAAAGTGCAATATGGAAGCGCTCATTTTGATGGTATAATGCAACCACCTGATCAACCATTTTATTTTTTTTCCCCCTATCTACTGGATGGCCGCCTAGAAGTCTAAAAAACCAGCCTGTAATAGGGTTAAAAAGTTCTTTTTTTCCTAGAAATTGTACAAATTCAAAATGCAGCTTTTTTCGTACAGCTAATCCAAGCAAGAAATCAACATTGTGGGTATGTGGTCCAGCAATGATTACAGATTGTTTGAGACTGTATGGAAAACTGCCCTTTGTTTTCCAGCCCCTTACTCTAAAAAACCACCATGCTAAAATTTGCTGTAACATATGTTTAAATTAAAGATGCATTAATAACCCAGCATTCTGTATTGGATTTACTTCATGAGCAGGGATGGTTTCAATTTTAAATTTAGGATAAGTAGTGGTGCTTAAATTTTTTAAATAAACCTTGTCATAATATTTCAACAAAATAGTAAAAGCTGCTTCAATATTATTTTCGATCAATAAATTTACCACTGTTTTCGTCTCTAATCCTCCCAATCTTTTTTGAATTCTTAATGTTGCTGCAATTAGATCTGCTATGGCAAAGCTTCCATAGGCTTGAACAATAAATTTGATTCGGGATTCGAAAGGAATATCAATAAAATAACAAACACTGTCACGAATGTTTTTAAAAAAACCAATTGGTAACATATTGGTACCAATTCTTTGACTTTCATCTTCAACCCAAAAACAAGCATGATGAGATGCTGTATTGAATAATGCAGTTGCTAAGTTATTTTCAAATTGCTCTTGACTGTTTTGTTTGTTTTGTCCAAGTGCACCAAAAGCTGATCCCTTGTGGTTTGCTAAGCCCTCTAGGTCAATCACTGGGATTTTACTTTTCTGAAGCTGTAATAAAATTTCTGTTTTCCCAGATCCAGTGTAACCACCTAACACCTTCATGTTATATTTTTTATCAAACTGTGCTAAAACCCAGTTGCGATATGATTTATAGCCTCCGGTAAGCTGCTCGGTTTGGTAACCATATAAGTCAAGCAACCATGCAACAGCAGCGCTTCGCATCCCTCCTCTCCAACAATGCACTAATAGAGTGGGTCGCTTGCCATTTGATTTCTCAAAAGAAGCCACCCAGGTTTCAACTGTTTCAACCATGTCTAACATTTTCTGGCCAAAAAAGGGCAAACCCGTTTTGATAGCAGCTTCTCTACTTTTCTGTTTGTAAGTGGTACCAATGACTGCACGTTCTTCGTCTGTAAATAGGGGTAGCGAATACGCGTCAGGGATATGTGCGTGCGCATACTCACCTGGACTTCGAACATCAATAATTAAATAGTTGGATAAATTTTCAAAAATCCCATCACCTGTTTTTTGCACAGCCATATTACAAATTTACTTGCTTTAGTGTTTCCTTGAGCGCTTCTTTTGTAAAGCTTTTGAAAGGGATAGGGCAATAATTAAATTGTGCTGCCGCTTTGAGTGCAGCCTCAAGATGAAATTCGGTTTGATCAAAAGTTATGGCCCAGCCATTTTCTTGCCAACGTTTTGCAAGGTATACCTGTTCAGTTTGACCCGGAGTGGGCACTAAGATCAATTTTTTACCAAATGGAATAAGCTCCATTAAGCTGGTATAGCCCCCCCTGCTTATGATATAGGTACAATTTTGAATGGCATGAGCCAATGCTGCGCCGCCTAAATGTGGAATGATTGAGCCAGTGGCTGATATTGCTTGATTTTCTGGTTGGTTAGCAGTTCCAGCAATGATTTGAAAGGGCTTATTTAATTGATTGCCTTCCTTCCATAGCAATTCCTGAAAAATGCTTCTCTGGGGTTCTGGGCCAGAAACAATTGCTAAAAACAAGTTTTCAGGTGCTTGATCTTGTTTGCTATTGGTAACAAATGCTTGGAGCCTAGAAAGCAAGTTCATGTACCATATGGGGGTGCTTGGTTTTTTGTTTGGATTGCCTAAAATGCCAGAGAGATTTTGAGCACCTTGCATATCAGGCACCCAAACCATTGTATAAAAAAGTTTAAACCAAGTGTATTGCATCCATTGTAATAATTGTGTAGTCCACACAAAAGGCGTTTGTAAATTAAGTTGATGTGTAATGAAAATAGAAGGTATTTTACAATGGAAAAAACCAAGTCGATTGTCAGAAATGATTAAGTCAAACTTTTGTGCTCGACTTGTTTGACGTAACCACCAGTATTCTCGAATGATGTTGTACAAAATGCGAGGAATTTGAATTAACATTTTAAAGGCAAATCCTTCAGCACTTTTTGAATAACGAATACCATATCCTTTTAATGTAATGAAATTCAATCTAGGAAAGGCTTCCCGTAAAATAATTTCATGCGGTCCGTCGGTAGCAATCGTTACACGGTAGTTAAGCGCTTGCAATGCAGCTATGAGAGGGATACATCTTGTTGCATGGCCAAGCCCCCAATCTAAAGGTGCAATAAGTACCGACTTTTCTTGCATGAAAATAAAAATTGTATTCAAATATACTTGTAAAAAACTGTAGTTTTGTATCCATGTTAAGAAGCCATATATATCTTGCAAACAATGATGTCTTAAAAAGACAAAAGCAGTTGATATTATTATTGGAAATTCATGCAATGTTATTTCAAATTGAACAAGTGGAATTGTTTTATCAGAACATCGAAGTAATCGATCTGAATAAAAGAAAAATCATACAAAAGCCACATTTAGTGAAGCGCGCTTTAAAAGACAATCCTGAGAAGCCCTTTGTTTTTGCCTATCATAAAAATTAATTGAATTAGCCTATCTTTAAGAACAAGATTGAAACCAATTGTTTTTATAAAATAAAATAGGCATGGCATTCATTACAAAAGAAAAATCTGTTGCATTGTATGCAGCGCTGGTTTCATTCGGCACTTATGTTTTTATATTCGGATTTAGAAAGTCATTCACTGTTTGCACTTTTGAAGGAATGACTTTTGGACCAATTGCATTTAAAACGGCAATGGTAATTAGTCAAATGTTGGGTTATTTAATGGCTAAGTTTTATGGTATCAAGTTTATATCCGGACTAGAAAAAAAACAACGCTATGTCATCATCTTTTTATTAACAGGCATTGCTTGGGTTGCATGGCTTATGTTTGCGCTAGTACCAGCGCCCTATAGTGTCTTATTTTTATTCATCAATGGGTTTCCATTAGGAATGTTATGGGGCGTTGTATTCTCTTACGTAGAAGGAAGACGTAGTACAGATTTTATTGGTGCGGCCTTGGCGGTAAGTTTTATTTTTTCTGCTGGATGGGTAAAGTCAGTCGGTGCCTGGTTGATACAGGATTTTCATATTACAGAAACATGGGTGCCATTTTGTACTGGTCTTGTTTTTGCATTGCCATTGGTAATTTGTGTTTGGGGCTTGGAGAAAGTGCCAGCACCCTCTTTGGAAGACGAGTCTTTGAGGGCAAAAAGAATACCAATGACGGGTGCAGATAGAAAATTAATTTTAAAGCAGTACTTCCCTGGTGTGATTGCTTTTGTTGCGATCTATTTATTTGCAACCATTTTTAGAGACATAAGAGATAACTTTTCGGCAGATATGTGGAAGGAAATGGGTTATACAGCAAAGCCTTCAACTTTTTCTGAAACAGAAATTCCTATCACCCTATTTATTTTAATTTTAATTGGAGCTGTGGTTGCAGTAAAAAACAGTTTTAAAGCCTTCATGATTGCACATGTATTTATCTTAATTGGTTTTGTGGTGGCAGGCTTGTCAACTTATTTATTTACGCAAAAATTATTGGATCCGTTTTGGTGGATGTTATTAGTAGGTCTTGGTTTATACCTGGTGTATATCCCTTTTAATTCTATTTATTTTGACCGACTCATTGCTGCATTTTCTATTAAAGGCAATGCGGGATTCTTTATTTATCTAGCAGATTCCATTGGTTATGTAGGAAGCGTTTCGGTGATGTTAGTCAAAGAAGGCATGACATTGGATATCGCCTGGACCTCTTTTTTTGCACAAAGCGTAATGCTTTTGTCTTTGATTGGTTTATTTATTACAGCATATGCAATGTTTTACTTTGCATCAAAATCTAAAATAACACCGTTGATACAATAACGTAATCCGGTTGGAGGAGGGCCATCTTCAAAGACATGACCAAGATGTGCTTTGCATTTTCCACACTGCACTTCGGTGCGTATCATGCCATGGGAATTGTCTGGGGTATAAAGGATAGATTGTTTAGCAATTGGTTCATAAAAACTAGGCCACCCGCAACCGCTATCAAATTTTGTATCACTTTTAAACAATGGATTACCGCAAGCTTTACAGTAATAAGTACCAATGGCTTTGGATGTTTCAAAAGGACTAGTAAAAGGACGCTCAGTACCCTTCTCCCTTGCAATTGCATAGACTTCAGGACTTAGGATTTGTTTCCAAACGCTGTCTGGAACTACTACAGGTGTTTTACTTGTTCTAGAGTAGTAGGTGTTTTCTTTGGTAGGCATAGTGGCGGTTTTATTAGATGACTTTATGTTGGCTTGACCACAAGCTGCTTGACTTATCAAAAGACAAAAACAAAGTATTTTATACATAGGATGCTTTTCACTGTAAAAATACTAACAAGTATTCATCTATTTTGTTGACTAAATTATAAGATCTGGTTAAAAAAATTTACCCGAGTTCGTTATCTTTGTTACCTATCAACTCCATCTCATGTTCAATCTAATCTTATTCGGTCCTCCCGGAAGTGGCAAAGGCACACAAAGTGAAAATATTATTGCAGCGTACGGTTTGCAACATTTATCTACAGGTAATTTATTGCGTAGTGAAATTGCAGATCAAACCACTTTGGGTATGGAAGCAAAAAGGTTGATGGATCAAGGACAATTGGTGCCAGATGAAGTGGTCATTGGTATGGTTGAAAATTTTATGAATGCCCATCCTGCAGCAAAAGGTTTTTTGTTTGATGGCTTTCCAAGAACCACTGCACAATGTGTTGCATTAGATGCATTGTTGGAAAAAAAATCAAATAAAATTAATGTAGTGCTCGCCTTGGAAGTGAGCGAAGAAGAATTAGTGAAGCGTTTATTAGGAAGAGGATTAACTTCTGGCAGAAGTGATGATACCAACGAAACAATCATTCGCGCTAGAATACAAGAGTACCATGACAAGACTACTGCTGTCGCTACTTATTATAAACAATTTGATAAAGTTGTATCTGTGAAGGGTGAGGGTACAGTTGAATCTATTTATGCAGATTTAAAAGCAGAAATCGACAAAAGAATTAAATAACACAATTGGTGTAAATAAAAAAGGAGCAACATTTGTTGCTCCTTTTTTATACGTTCAATTAAATTGATTAGATGTTGTTTTTCATTAAATATTCAATCCTCCACAAGCACTGATTACTTGTCCAGTTACATAGCTACTCATATCGCTCGCTAAGAATAAAGTGGTGTTTGCAATCTCTTCTGCTTTGCCAAAACGACCCAAAGGAATTTTATCTAAGAATGCTTTTCCAGCTTCACCTTCATTTAAATAATGGGTCATGTCTGTTTCAATAAACCCAGGCGCAATAGCATTACAACGAATATTACGACTGCCGACTTCTGCTGCAATAGACTTTGTAAAACCAATGATACCCGCTTTACTAGCCGCATAACTACTTTGACCCGCATTGCCACGAATACCGATGATAGAACTCATGTTGATAATTGTTCCACTACGTGCTTTCATCATTGGACGAATCACCTGCTTCGTCATATTAAACACACTCTTTAAATTGGTTTCCATGACGTCGTCCCATTGTTCGGGGGTCATACGTAACAATAAATTGTCTTTAGATATACCAGCATTGTTTACACAGATGTCCACAGTTCCAAAATTGTTCACAACATCGTTTACCAATGTTTCACAAGCTGCAAAATCACCTGCATTGGCTTGATATGCTTTTGCTTTTACGCCATGTTTTTCAATTGCTGCAACCAATTGGTTTGCTTTTTCGGCACTACTATCACTTACATAAGTCAATGCTACGTTAGCGCCCTGCTCTCCCAATTTTAAAGCGATGGCAGCTCCGATGCCTCTCGCTGCACCAGTTACAATGGCCACCTTACCTGCTAATAATTTCATTCCTTTTTGTTTTTAATAAACCAATAAGTATGCATTAATACAATACTAATATTTACAAATATAACGGGATTATCCTGTTTTAAAAAACCATAGACAATCCAAAGTAAACTGCCACACATATTGGCGATTCTTAATTTTTTTACATCTTGAATTCCAAAAGAACCAACTACCACAGCAGTGGCCACCCATCCTAATGCATCAATCATTTTTTATAATTTAAATTATCCTTCTTGGTGAATTAATTTTATTTCTTCTAAAAATTTACGATCATTAGAAAGTCTTGGTACTTTATGCTGACCACCTAATTTGCCTTTTCTTTTAAGCCATTCGTGAAAACAATCTTTTTTTACTGCAGTGATTTGGGGTAATCCTAGTGCAATGTCCTTATGTCTTTTAGCTTCATAGTCACTATTCAAAGACTGTAAATTTTTATCCAAAGCAACCGTGAATGCATGTAAATCTGAAGGCGCATTTTCAAATTCAATCAACCATTCGTGCGCTCCTGCGCTTTTATCAGACATATAAATCGGTGCAGCAGTGTATTCTTTCAAAACTACATTGAAGCTTAAGCAGGTTGCACTAATTGCTTTATCGCTATTGTCTGCAATGACTTCTTCTCCAAATGCGTTGATATATTGTTTTAAACGGCCACTCACTTTTATTCGAAATGGATGCAGTGTGACAAACTGAACGGTATCACCCACTAAATAACGCCAGAGTCCTCCATTCGTACTAATTATGATAGCATAATTTTTTCCTAATTCAACTTTATCTAGTCCAATCGTCAATGGGTTTTCCTTGCCATATTCTTCTATTGGCATGAACTCATAAAAAATACCATGATCCAAGAAAAGCAACATACCTTCTTCGTTCAATCTATCTTGTGCTGCAAAGAAACCCTCGCTGGCATTGTAAATTTCTAAGTAGTTACAATCCTCCCCGATGATTTTTTTAAACTGTTCTCTATATGGTGTAAACGAAACACCGCCATGAATGTATAGTTCAAAATTTGGCCAAACCTCTTTGATGGTTTGCTTGCCTGTTATTTCTAAAATTCGTTTTAACAGTACAAGTGTCCATGTAGGTACACCGGCTATTGAAGTAACAGGTTCATCAATGGTGCTTTGAGCAAGTTTTTCAATCTTTGATTCCCATTCGTCCATTAAGGCAATCGATAATTCTGGTACACGAATTAGGTTGGACCAAATGGGCGCGTTCTGTAACAATACCGCACTAAGGTCGCCATATTGTATATCCTCTTTGATAGGATGTACTTGATGGCTTCCTCCAATTACGAGTCCCTTGCCGGTTAATAAATCACTGTCTGGAAATTCATGGTAATAGATCGTTAAGACATCTTTAGACCCTTTAAAATGGTTGTCCTCAATACTTTCTTTACTTAAGGGGATGAACTTACTTTTATCGCTGGTTGTACCGCTACTCTTAGCAAACCATTCAACGGGAGTATTCCATAATATAGCATTTTCCCCTTGCATGACTTGATCAATATAAGGTTTGATGTCTTCGTATGCATGGATAGGAACTCTTTCTTTGAAGGTTCTTATATTAAATAAAGTACTAAACTGGTATTTTCTACCCATCTGAGTATACTGGCCATGCGTAATGAGGTCTTGCAATACTTCACGCTGGGCGGCAACTGGATCTTTCACCCAGTGTTCAATTTGCCAATAACGCAGTCTTGCTAATCTAGATAATGCAGGGCTAAAAATCTTCATAGGCTATTTTTGTCCCATTTCGATAATCCAATCCTTGCGTTTTAATTCAAAGTTGGTACCAAGGTATAATCTACGCACCTGATCATCCTCTGCTAATTCTTCTGCAGTGCCGTGTTTAAATATTTTTCCTTCAATCAACAAGTAAGCACGATCACAAATAGATAAGGTTTCATTTACATTATGGTCTGTAATTAAAATGCCAATGTCTTTTAATTTTAATCTAGCAACGACCGACTGAATGTCTTCTACTGCAATAGGATCTACACCTGCAAAGGGTTCATCTAGTAATATAAATTTAGGATCTACTGCCAATGCTCTTGCAATCTCTGTTCTTCTGCGTTCACCACCACTTAAGCTATCGCCGTTATTGTTTCTTACTTTTTGTAAATTAAATTCATCTAAAAGCGTCTCCATTTTATGTAAACGTTCGGCTTTTGTTAACTTGGTCATTTCTAAAATGGCCATGATATTATCAGCCACCGACAATTTTCTGAATACACTTGCTTCTTGAGGTAGGTAACCAAGGCCCATTTGTGCGCGTTTGTACATGGGCAAATGGGTAATGTCTTCTTCGTTTAAAAATACACGTCCCTCGTCAGGTGCAATTAAACCTACTACCATGTAGAAAGTGGTGGTTTTACCTGCGCCATTAGGACCTAGCAGTCCAACTATTTCTCCTTGCTTTACGGATACGCTTACTTGGTCCACGACTTTGCGGCCCTTGTATTGCTTGATAAGCTTATCGGTATGTATCGTCAGTATCACGGCGGGTGTTTCTACAAAAATAAGGGTAAAAAAGCCTATTTGAACCTAGTCAAATAATATTAACTATTTTTGTGTTCTATGCACGTAACCGAACATTTAGCAAAAGCAAAAGATACTTTAGTTTCCTTTGAGATTTTACCTCCATTAAAGGGGAAAACGATCACCTCTATTTATGACCACCTAGACCCATTGATGGAGTTTAAACCCTCTTGGATCAATGTGACCTATCATAGAAGTGAAACCATGTTTAAGAAAAAAACAGATGGCACTTTTGAAAAAGTAGATGTACGTAAGCGACCAGGAACAGTTGGTATTTGTGCGGCCATTATGAACCATTATAATATCGACGCGGTCCCACATATTATTTGTGGTGGATTCACAAGACGAGAAACTGAAGACGCGTTGATTGATTTACAATTTTTAGGAATTGATAACGCACTAATTTTAAGAGGGGATGCTGCTAAAAACGAAGCCAGCTTTGAGCCAGAGCCGGGGGGTAATCGATATGCAATTGATTTATTAAAGCAGGTTGGACAATTGAATCAAGGTATTTATTTAGATGAAGATATTTTAAATGGAGGCAAAACTAATTTTTGCATGGGTGTGGCAGGTTATCCAGAAAAACATTTTGAGTCGCCTAATTTTGAAATCGACTTATTAAAAACTAAGGAGAAAGTAGAAGCAGGTGCAGATTATATTATGACGCAAATGTTTTTCAATAACCAAAAGTTTTTGGATTATGTGCAAGCTTGTCGTGCTATAGGGATTACAGTGCCCATTATACCAGGTTTAAAACCCATCACCAATAAGAAGCAATTGACTATTCTTCCTAGAATATTCCATGTTGACATTCCAACAGAACTCTCTAATGCTATTAATAAATGCAAGACAGATGCAGAATGTGAGCAAGTGGGCACCGAATGGTTGATTCAACAAAGTAAAGCATTAAAAGCAGCGGGCGTTCCGGTTTTACACTATTATACTTTGGGTAAACCAAAAGTAATTAGAGATGTAGTCTCTGCTGTATTTTAATTGCTTATTTTTTTTGTTGAGCTTGCAAGAAGTCGTGAAATTGATCTACTGTTAAGTTTTTAGCAATGATTTTTTTATCCTTGTCTAATAAATAAAAAGTAGGTGTTTTAAACACGTCATAAAGTTGTCTGATCGTAGTTGGTTTTCCTGCTTTAATTTCTGCATTCAATGCCTCTTCAGTTTGGTAAGCGTGAATCCATCCATCATCAAAATGCTGCTCGTTTACAAATTGTTTCCAGGCTGCCAATTCTTTAAAATTTGTATTCACGCCAAGTACTTGAACACCTAACTGTTTCCAGCTTTTTGAATAAAAAGAGTCAACTCTTGGCATTTCTACTTTACAATGGCCACAAGTAGGATCCCAAAAAGCAATGAAAGTATATTTTGCAGGTTGATTATACAATGAAAAATTATTATTATCCATTGTGGTTAAATTCAATGTCGGAGCGGGATTGCCAATGATATTGGCCATAATGCTATAAGCTCTTTCGGTGATTGCTTTCTTAGATTCGTTATTCAATAAGACGGTATCACCCTTGCTAAAAAAGTTTTGAAACAGATGTAAGAATACTTTGTCTTGTCCCATGAATTCAGGACTGATGTATTTATTGGTAAATTTAAAAAGCAAAAATGGATAAATTTCTTTTCCTGATTTAGCAACTGTTAGCATGTATTGTACTTCCTCAATAATTGAATCGGCCTCACGAGACACATAGTTTTTAAAATACTCGTCTAGTTTTGCTTCAAAGAAAGGGGTTCTGATTAAGCGGTTATCATTGAAAACAACGTTGTCCCAAAAATGATTTTTTACATAATAGAAGGGATAAGTTGAATCTGCTTTTCCATTGATGATTGGAATTGCAGGCGCTTCGGGTCTTTGCAGTACGTCTAAGAAAAAGTGCATCATAGAATTGGGAGCATTCTTGATAATTTTTGCTCTTTCTTGTTTAAAAGAAGTATCTAATTTTTTTAATGCATTGATGATGGCACTTGAATCTCGTCCAGTTTTGGCGCTAGCATAAGCTTGTTCTAATTGATTCCTTTGCGCACCCAATTGATTCATTGATTTGGAATAAGCGCTAAAAATATCATTCTCTTTAGAGCCGATGATTTTATATGCCGATAATTGAGTGGTGTCGGCAATGATTTTAAACTGTTGACCTGCATCTACAAGGAACTCAAAAAGAATACTAAACTTAGGAGAGACGATAAAATAGATCCCTGGTGTTAATTTTTCTTTCCCTTTAAAATAACCCACACTCGATTCGTTAAGTACTGTTGAATCTGCTAATACGCGATTGTTACCATAATTGGTGCCTAGGTAAATTTTGGTGTTTCGATAGGGCTTAAGTGTAATTTCAATATTATGTCCTCCGACAGGCTGTTTATTGGAAGCTTGTGCGGATGCAAAATTTGCAGACAAATAGGTAAAACAAAATAAAGATAGGACAACTATTTTGTGCAACATAAAATGGTGTTAATGAACTAATAAAGTACGTAAAAGTAAAAAATAAAAAACAGATTTAGATTTAATTTAAGTCATCGGAATGGGTAATCTAGTAGCTGGATTGTACCTTTGTTTTCGTGAGAAAGTCAAAACCAGTTATAATTTTAGAAAAAGTCCTTATTGAGGATTATGCCGCAGAAGGCAAATCGTTGGCTAGAGTGGATGGAAAGGTGATTTTTGTGGAGGGTGCAGTGCCTGGCGATGTAGTAGATATTCAGTTAAAAAAAAACAAAACTGACTGGGCGGAAGGGTTTGCAAAAAAAATTCATAGCTATTCAGAAAACAGAGTGCAACCATTTTGTAGCCATTTTGGTGTCTGTGGAGGTTGTCAATGGCAAATGCTACCCTATGCACAACAATTGGTCTATAAACAACAACAGGTTGTAGATAATTTAACAAGAATTGCAAAAATACCTTTACCGCAAATTCCTCCTATTTTGGGTGCGCAACAAACAGAAGGGTATCGAAATAAAGTAGAATACACTTTTGCTACAGAAATTTATATGTCTTTTGAAGCATTTAGGGAGATGAAAGCGTCTGGAGTAGAGTCGGTTAAAAGTCCTGGTGATGGCGGCTTTCATGCGAGAGGTTTTTTTGAAAAGATTGTACCTATAGATACATGCTACTTACAAGAAGAGCCAACCAACCTTATGCGAAAGGCAGTCGTGCAATTTGCCTTGGACAATCAAATGCCATTTTATAATATTAAGCAGCATCAGGGATGGCTTAGAAATATGTTTGTAAGAAACTCCACCAAAGGGGAATGGATGATTAACTTGATATTAGGATATGAAGACGAGGCAAAGCGAATTGAATTGTTAGATTTGCTTTTAAAACAGTTTCCACAGATCACGACCTTATTGTATACAATCAATACTAAGCGCAATGATAGTATGCAGGACTTGGAGCCACAAGTGTATTTTGGGAATGGCTATATTACTGAAAAACTAGAAAAATTTGAATTTAAGATAAGTCCAAAATCATTTTTCCAAACCAACTCAAAGCAGGCAGAAGTTTTATATCAAGTGACAAGAGACTTTGCTGAATTAACGGGTAAAGAGGTAGTTTATGATTTATATTGTGGGACAGGAAGTATCGGCATTTTTTGTAGTGATCAAGCAAAAAAGATTGTAGGTGTAGAATTTGTGGAAGATGCTATTGAAGATGCAAAAATCAATGCGTCTTTAAATGGTTTGAATTCAACTGCATTTATTGCTGGAGATGTGATCAAAGTTTGTGATGATGCGTTTTTTGAAACACACGGAAAACCAGATGTCATTATAACTGATCCGCCAAGAGCAGGTATGCACGAAAAACTGGTGCAAAAATTATTAGAGATGGAAGCACCAACCATTGTATATGTAAGCTGTAATCCAGCAACACAAGCAAGGGATTTGGCCTTGTTACATGCAAAGTATACGGTTACTAAGATTCAGCCAGTAGATATGTTTCCACATACTTTGCATATAGAAAACGTAGTTCAGTTAAAAAGAACAGATTTATTAAACGGATAATTTATGAGAGAATTTAGGCCCACAAGATTTGAGATTTTACCCACGATTATTAAAAACTTGATTATTATTAATGCGTTAATGTTCTTGGCGCAAAACACTTTTGCTGGACCGACTAGCTCATTTTCATTTGAAGATTATTTTGCATTGCATGCATGGCAGAGTAATTTGTTCAAGCCTTGGCAAATGATCACGCATTTATTTTTACACGGTGACTTTGGACATATACTTGGCAATATGTTTGCATTGTGGATGTTTGGTTCTATTTTAGAAAATGTTTGGGGTCCAAAAAGATTTTTATTGTTTTATATTTTGTGCGGTGTGGGTGCATCGGTCATTCATTTGCTAATACTTTCATACCAATTTGTGCCAATGGCTGCCGATTTAATGCAACTGAGTCAAATGAGTGTGTCGGGATCACCTGCATTCAACGATGCAGTTTTGGCTTATTCTAAAGCACATAATATACAGTTGACAAGAATTCTAAGCGAAAACAATGTAAGCCTCGCAACGCCAGGTATTCGTTCAGAAATTATGGAACTCCTAAGTAACCATTATAATAAGTCCGTCAACACAGCAACCCTTGGAGCAAGTGGGGCAGTGTTTGGAATTTTGATGGCTTTTGTTTATTTATTTCCGAATACTTACATCTATATTTATTTTCTATTTCCAATTAAAGCCAAATGGCTGGGCATCTTGTATTTTTCCTATGAGTTATTTTTTGCTGTACGCAATACTGCAGGAGACAATGTAGCAAGGTGGGCACATGTGGGCGGGGCCGTAGTAGGATTTATATTGGTTTATATTTGGAATCGAAAGCAACAAATGAATAGGTGGAACTAAAATAATTAAAAATTGATCGCATCATTATGCAAAACTCAGTACAATCCAAACCATTAATTGGCGCAGACAATAATGCACTGGTAGCGCTTGTGTCGGTGAACTTAATGGTGGCTGTTACATATGGTATGACCAGGATGGTTTATTTCCTAGAGGGTTTTCCAATGGCACAGTTTTATGATGAGGTAGTGCATCATTTTATGCTGTCTCCATATTATCAAGAAGCAATTGAGAAACCATGGACATTTTTTTTATACAATTGGTCACATGATCAATTTTGGACACTTTGCGGAAATATGATTTGGTTGACGACATTCGGTTCAATCTTGCAAAACCAACTAGCGAATAGACATTTATTTCCTATTTATTTCTATAGTGGTATCCTTGGCGCAATTGCTTTTATAGTCCTGGGCGCAGGTGTATCTTTTATGGGTGGTGAATTAAGTATTATGGCATTGGCTACTGCAGCACTAAGTTTAAACCCGGGTTATCAATTGAAATTAAGTGGGCATAGTGGAATACCAGTTTGGATTATTTTTATAGTATACTTTATAATCCAAGTAACAACACATTTACAGGGAACACCTGTTTTCTTTTTTACATTAAGTGTAGGCGGATTGGTGGGGGTTGTTTATATGTATTTATTAAAAAAGAAAATCGATTTAGGAAGATGGATGCATCAATTGGTAAAAAAATTCAATGGATTTATGGCGCCTAAAGAAGCGTAATAAAATTGAAAAATTAATGGCAAAAAAATCACGTATAAGAATTTTTGGCAAAGGATTGCTACTGTCTGTTCATCTTTTGCTTGTAGTGTTGCTGTTGTATCCACAATTTTTTATGCCATTGCAATGGATTTGGGTGAATGGATTTTTAAGTTTGTTAGCACCTTATATTATTGTATTGCATGTATTATTTTTATTTCTTTGGTTGATTGCAAAGCCAATCATGTCGCTCATTTCGGTGGGTACCCTTGTTTTTGCATATCCTACCCTTTTGTCTTTATTTGCTTGGCATCCGGGTACGCCCTTTCCACCAAAAAAGAAAGAGAATCATTTGCGTATTACCAGTTTTAATGTGAAAGAATTTAATGGCAATACACCACAGCCCATTGGGCATAAATTAAGAACAGAAGATATTGCGGCGTCCATTCAAAAATGGGATCCAGACATTATTTGTATGCAAGAATATAATACAAAAGAATTGAAGCATGATATTGCGAACCATGCCACCTATTTTGATCAAAAATATCCTTATTCGTTTTTTTCAAAAGACCATCAAATCAATGAGGCTAATTATTATGCAGGCTGTATTGTTTATTCAAAATATAAGATCCTTTATGCAGAAAGAATTCCCTATACCAATCAAGAAAGTTTGATTTACGTGGACTTATTGAAGGGAGATGATACTATCCGTGTTTATACAACTCATTTGGCTTCATTTAAATTCAAACAGAATGATTTTGAAGCTATCGATGATGCAACTGATGCAAATACTGCGGCTTTAAAAGCCAAATATGGAGTGATGCGTAAAATGAAAAAAGCATTTTCAATACGAGCTATCCAGGCTTCGGTCATCAAGGAGCAGCTGGCTAAAAGCCCTTACCCTACATTGCTTACAGGGGACTTTAATGATGTACCAAGTTCTTATACCTACAAAGAAATTAAAGGCACCATGCAGGATGCTTTTTTGGAGAAGGGATTTGGTATTGGTGCAACCTATATGAACCTATCGCCCACATTAAGAATTGATTATATCATGGCAGACAATAACTGGCAAGTAAAAGGCTGGGAGTCTGTAGATGAGAACCTGAGTGATCACCATATGATTATGGCAGATCTTCAATTGATTAAGAAATAGCCATTCTTTTAGGTAAAATAAAATTATCTTTGTGGTCTACTATGCCACTAAAATTATACAATTCACTTACCCGTCAAAAAGAAGTTTTCGAACCCATTAATGCACCTTATGTGGGCATGTATGTTTGTGGGCCGACAGTAAGTGGTGAGAGTCATTTAGGACATGCAAGGCCTTTTATCACATTTGATGTAGTGTATCGTTATCTTTTGTACAAAGGATATAAAGTACGCTATGTTAGAAATATTACGGATGCGGGGCATTTTGAGGAAGAAGGAAAAATAGCAGAAGATAAAATTGCAACCAAAGCAATTTTAGAAAAATTAGAGCCAATGGAGTTGGTCCAAAAATATACCAACTTATATCATTGGGCGATGACACAGTTTAATAATTTACCTCCAAGTATCGAACCCACTGCTACAGGACATATTGTAGAGCAAATTGAAATGATTAAAAAGATCATAGCAGACGGTTATGCATATGAGTCAAACGGCTCTGTGTATTTTGATGTGGTAAAATACAATGATGATTATTCAAAAAAGAATCAGCCTTATGGTATTCTGAGTGGACGAAATATCGAAGAGCAATTAGAAACAACAAGAGACTTAGAAAACCAAGAAGAAAAAAGAAACAAAGTAGATTTTGCCTTATGGAAAAAAGCACCTGCAGAACATATCATGCGTTGGCAAAGTCCATGGGGAGAGGGTTTCCCGGGATGGCATATAGAGTGTTCTGCGATGGCTACAAAATATTTAGGTAAACAGTTTGATATCCATGGTGGTGGTATGGACTTACAGTTTCCACACCATGAATGTGAGATTGCGCAGAGTACAGTTTGCAATCATCAAATGCCAGCGCGTTATTGGTTGCATAATAATATGATTACCATCAATGGACGTAAGATGGGAAAGAGCTATAACAATGTGATAAAGCTTAGTGAACTCTTTGAAGGCAATCATCCAGAACTAACACAAGCATATGCACCAATGACTGTGAGGTTCTTTATTTTACAAAGTCAGTATCGCGGCACATTGGATTTTAGCAATGAGGCATTGCAAGCGTCAGAAAAAGCTTTAAAAAGATTCATGGAGGGTTATGAGTGGTTGCAAGCACAAAGCTTTGGTAAGGATATTGAATCTAAGGACAAGGAATTAGCCACTCAGTTAACCAATTGGGTAAATGAGTTGGAAACTTTTATGGATGATGATATCAATACAGCAAAAGTGGTGGCCAATTTGTTTGAGATACTACCTTGTATTAATTCTTTAAAAGACAAACACATTGCACAAGATGCAGTTGCAGGAGCTACTTGGTCCTTGGTTCAAGCGCAGTTGAAAGTTTTTGTTGAAAACATTTTAGGACTCAAAGTAGACAAGGGCGCAAATCGTCAACAATTGAATGGTGTGGTAGAATTGTTAATTGAAATCAGAAAAGAAGCAAAAGCAAATAAAGACTTTGCAACCAGTGATAAAATTAGAAACCAATTAGCCGCGATGGGTATTCACTTGAAAGATGAGAAGGACGGATCTATGAGTTATACCTTTTAATCACTAGTGGTCACAGTCGTCTTCGTGTGCATGGTTGTGCATCCTACAACTATTGTGGTTATTGATATGCGCCACTATAATAAAAAAAGCAGCGGGAAATAATAAATACAGTTCTGCTGATCTAAAAACCATCCTACAAAACATCAATCCAATTCCAACACTAAATAAAAGGATAGGTTTAAAACTATGGTGGTGTTTTTTATAACCATGGTAAAGCGAATAAGCCCCAATGGCAAAAGAAAGTAGAATCATCCCAAATTCAAATTTGGGGTTATGTAAGATATTGATCCCCAACAAAGGCAGGGAACTAAAAAATAAAGGTAATAAGGCACAGTGTATTGCACAGGCCAAAGAAGTTCCAATTCCAATCGCGTCCCAGTTCCAATTTTTAAACATACTACAAAGCTAAGCCAATACCCTGAAAATAATAGTAACTTTGTGTTGCATTTAAAGCATATACAGATGTCTAAAAAATTCTTTACTTATCTAGTGTTTTTCGCAATTCTGATTGCAGGGTTTTATTATTTCTTGTTTAGGGGGACAGACAATTGGAAAGTAAAGATGCCGGTATTAAGTTATGTACAACCTTTTGCATTTACCAATCAAGATGGCAATTTGGTAACAGAAAAAGTCCTACAAAATAAAGTCACCGTGGTGGAATATTTTTTTACAACATGTAAAGGGATCTGTCCAAAATTGAATAAAAACATGAAGGACATCTATTTGGTATACAAGGACAATCCTGATTTTCAAATTTTATCTCATACATGTAATCCCGAAACTGATTCTGTACCAGTTTTAAAACACTATGCAGATTCTTTGGATGTAAATACAGCTAAATGGATCTTCTTAACGGGCCGAAAAGATAGTCTATATCAAATGGCACGTGGTTCTTATTTATTAGATGACCCCAAGAACAATGTGGTGAAGATTGAAGATCAGTTTATCCATACTCAATTTTTTGCCCTGGTTGACAGGAAGGGTAAGGTACGAGGAAAAATATATGATGGATTAAAGGCGTTGGAAGTGGAGCAATTAAAAGTTGATATTGGTAGATTGATAAAAGAATAACAAATGATTTTTGTAACAGGTGCAAGTGGCTTGGTTGGATCGCATTTAATTCAGTCTTTATTGACTAAAGGAAAAAAAGTACGTGCACTCTATCGTCAAGCTGTACCTGCGTTTGCCGGATCAGAACAGTGTGAGTGGATTCAGGGGGATATTTTAGATATCCTGAGTTTAGAAGCGGCATTTGAGGGTGTTGATTATGTATACCATTGTGCAGCAATTGTTTCTTTTGCGCCAGGGGATGCAGCAAAAATGATACAATCTAATGTGGATGGAACTGCCAATGTAGTGAATGCGTGCTTATTAAAACAAGTTAAAAAATTGGTTTTTGTAAGTTCAGTTGCTGCCCTAGGTAGAATCAGAGAAACAGAAGCCATTGATGAGTCCATGCATTGGACACCTGAAACCAGTAATAGTGTTTACGGACAATCCAAATATTTAGCAGAATTAGAGGTATGGAGAGCAATGGAGGAAGGATTGCCTGTGGCCATCGTCAATCCAGTAATCATATTAGGTGCTGGTGATTGGAACAATGGTTCAACTGGTATTTTTAAATCTGCTTATAATGAGTTTCCATGGTATACGAATGGTATGAGTGGATTTGTAGATGTATTGGATGTAGTAGATGCCATGCAACTTTTAATGGAGCATCCTATTACAGGACAACGATATGTCTTGAGTGCAGAAAATCTACATTATAGAACTTTGTTCAACGCAATAGCAGCAGCGTTTAATAAAAGACCACCTTACAAAAAAGTAACCCCTTTATTAGCAAATATTGTCTGGAGATTAGAGGCAATAAAAGGTATCATCACAGGAAAAGCACCATTGTTAACCAAAGAAACAGCTGCTACCGCTCAAGCTACTGTAAGGTTTAATAATGAAAAATTTTTGAAAGCCTTTCCCACTTTTCAATATAGAAAGCTGGAGGATACAATAATTAGAGTAGCCAATGAATTAAAGCAAATGTATCAGTTGCCTTAATCTTCCATCATTTTTTTCCAAATTGCAGGGATTCTTTTAATCCAAACATATTCTCTTCGCTTTGTGCTCGCATCTTCTGCAGGAAAGCCCATGTATACTTTGTTGCCTTCAAGTGTATTGGTTACACCAGATTGACCAAGCACTACTGCGTTTTCTCCAATCGTTAAGGTTTTGCTTACCCCCACTTGTCCCCAAAGTGTCACCCCAGCTTTGATTTTAACTCCACCAGCCACCCCCACTTGAGCAGCAATTAAACAATTGGCTTCTAATTGAGTATCATGACCAATATGCACCATATTATCCAACTTGGAGCCCATCCCAATAATGGTATCTCCACTCACGCCGCGGTCTATTGTACAGCCGGCACCAATTTCTGCCCGATCTTCAATGATCACACGTCCACAACTTGGCATTTTAACATACCAATTGGGTCTATTTTTTTTCGTATTGTAATAAAAAGCGTCAGATCCAATTACCGTATTGGCTTGAATGATGACATGATCCCCAATGATCGTATCAGAGAGAATAGTTACCCCTGGATGAATGATACAATGGTTTCCAATTTCCACATTGGCACCAATAAAAACATTGGGCATTACAATGCTATTTGCACCAATTTTTAAGTCAGAACTAATTGATTCAGTGCTAATTTTTAATGGTTTAAAGTGGTTGATAATTTTTGCATATGCATCAAAAGGCGCATCACAATACAGCAAAGTTTTACCTGTAGGAATTTCAACTGCTTTACTATTTATAATGATACAGGTTGCAGCACTATTTAAACAGGTAGCATAATATTTTGGATGATCTACAAATACAATATCACCATTTTCTACTTGATGAATTTCATTGATTCCGGTGATTAAAGCATGTTCATTACCAATTATTTCTGCGTTTATAAAATTAGATAACCATTGAACCGAAACGGGTGCGGGAAGCTTCATATGCGTGTTTTTGAGCTAAATCAAAGGTAATGCGCCTTTTTTATAAAAAATATTTTTAGCCAAAATACTTCCCTTCTACAGGTGAAAATTTAGCTGCAAAAACAAAAATAAAAAATACAAACATTGCTTATTAAGTAAAAATACAGATCAATGAAACCCTTTGTTTATATGTGTTTCAGAGAAGTAAAATTTTATAAAGTAAAAAATTAAATCAAAATTATTTGCTTTATTTATTTATTTTATGCGCTTAAAAATTACTCCTCCATTAGCCCATTTGTGGATAACCCCGAAAAATTTGTTTACAATTTTTTTTGAATTCGAATAAAGTATATTTAATATTGTGATGGGAATTCAATTCCCGTACTTACTAACCCATCTATATACGAGGTCCCACAACAGTGGGACTTTGTTTTTTTAGCCAATCAATCAAGTACAAATGCATGGACTACTTTTTAATCTATAAACCATTTCAAGTACTTTCTCAATTCACTTCGACGGAAGGAAAATTGTGTTTAAAAGATATATTACAAGTGCCCACTGATGTCTATCCAGTGGGTAGGTTGGATTATGATAGTGAGGGTTTATTATTGATTACGAATGATAAAAGTATCAATCAACAATTATTGAATCCATTGTTTGCACATCAACGCACTTATTGGGTTCAAGTAGACGGAGCAATTACAAAAGAGGCGCTTGCGCAATTAAGCAAAGGCGTCATCATCAATGTAGATGGTAAAGCCTATAAAACAAAGCCGGCGAAACTAGAGCAGTTAACAGAAGCGATTCAGGTACCAGATCGCAATCCACCTATCCGATTCAGAAAAAACATCCCCACAAGTTGGGTGTCCATACAGTTAACAGAGGGCAAAAATCGTCAAGTACGTAAAATGTTTGCCCAGGTAGGCTTTCCTGTCTTGAGATTAATTAGAGCAAAACTAGGTAAGTATACTATTCAAGACATGCAACCAGGCGATTGTATTTCTTTAACCGCGTCTGAAGTTCAGGAAGGCTTCTTTCGATAATTGACTGCTAAGTTTTACTTTTGCATAAATCCAATAAAATATTAATCGATTATAATGAGTCATTTATCAGAACAGGAAATTATTAGAAGAGAAAAGCTACAAGCATTGGAAGCTGCGGGGATCGATCCATATCCTGCTGCATTATATCCAGTAACACATTTATCTAACGATATTAAAAGCCAATTTACAGAAGAAACGAAGGAGCAATTTGCAGCAGTTTGTGTAGCTGGACGTATTATGAGTGTAAATGACAAGGGTAAAGTGTTATTTGTAAAGATTCAAGACGATCAGGGTATTTTTCAGTTGTATATAAAGAGAGACGAGATATGTCCAGGGGAAGACAAAAGTTTTTGGGATTTGATCACTAAAAATGGATTGGACCTGGGTGATATTATTGGTGCAACTGGTTATGTATTTACAACTAAAACAGGTGAAACCTCTTTACACGCATCTACCTTAACCTTATTGGCGAAGTCATTAAAACCATTACCGGTTGTTAAAAGAGATGAGTCTGGTCAAGTATTTGATGCAGTGACCGATCCTGAATTTAGATACCGTCAACGTTATGCTGATTTAATTATCAATCCAGCAGTGAAGGATACATTTACAAAGCGTACTTTATTAATGAATACCATCCGACAGTTCTTGAACGATCGTGGTGCATTAGAAGTGGATACACCAGTATTACAAGCCATTCCTGGTGGTGCCGCAGCAAGGCCTTTTATCACGCATCATAATGCACTGGATGTGCCTTTTTATTTACGTATTGCGAATGAGTTGTATTTAAAGCGTTTGATTGTTGGCGGATTTGACTGGGTATATGAGTTTAGTAGAAACTTCCGTAACGAAGGAATGGACCGTACGCACAATCCAGAGTTTACCGTATTAGAGTGGTATACTGCATACAAAGATTATTACTGGATGATGGAAATCACAGAGCAATTGTTTGAAAAAATTGCTTTGACATTACACGGCACAACAGAATTGAAAGTAGGAGAAAAGACCATTAATTTTAAAGCACCTTTTAAGCGCATCAGTATCTTGGATGCGATCAAAGAAAATACAGGTATCGATATAAGCGGGATGGATGAAGCTGGATTAAGAGAAGTGTGTAAGCAATTAAAGATAGATGTGCCACCTACCATTGGAAAAGGTAAGTTGATAGATGAATTATTTGGGGCTACAAGTGAGCATACTTATATCCAACCTACATTCATCATTGACTATCCGGTAGAGATGAGTCCTTTGACTAAAAAACACAGAAGCAAAGAAGGTTTGGTAGAGCGCTTTGAATTAATGGTGAATGGAAAAGAATTGGCGAATGCTTATTCTGAATTGAATGATCCTATTGAACAACGCAAGCGATTCGAAGACCAATTGGCATTAATGGAGCGTGGTGATGATGAAGCTATGTTTATTGATCATGATTTTTTAAGGGCTTTGGAATATGGGATGCCACCTACTTCGGGTATTGGTATCGGGATAGATCGTTTATGTATGATGATGTTGAATCAACCATCGATACAAGATGTATTGTTCTTTCCGCAGATGCGCCCAGAATCCAACCAGGACTAATCCATTGATATAATTCAATAAAAAAAGGCCACTCCAAATTAGAGTGGCCTTTTTGTTAGAATAAGTTATTTCAAAAAGCAATCAATGCAACCGTTTATGGGGTGCATTGAAAAAATCATTAGAGGTTAAAGTAAAGTAAGTCTAAATTTTTAATTAGACTTACTTTACTAACTAGTCGCGATAATTCAAAGCAGGTTTAATATCTCCTAATAAAGCCTTGTATTTGTAATCACCAATTGATTTATTAAATTCTTCAGTGGCTTTTTTAATCAATTCAGGATTGCTCATTAAATCAATGGCTGTTAAAGCCATGGTTTTACTTGCAACCAACATACCCTTTGTTCCAATCTCTGTGCCTCCAGAAGCAATTGCCTGCCAGCTATGTGCAGCGGTACCCGGAACCCAAGTTGCAGCTCTTAAGCCAACAGTGGGCTTTGCATAGCTAACATCGCCTACATCAGTAGAACCACTATTGCCTTCGTTGATATAAGTTAAGGGTTTTACTTTAGCAGCAGATGCTATTTCTATCGGTGCAACCATGGTGGGTTGAATTTTTTTTGCAAAAGCCATTTCTTCTTCTGTATAAGCAACCCCACCAACACGATCAAGGTTGGCTTGCATAATCTCTGCAAGCGTTTTGTTAATTAATAAGTCGTGTGTGCCACCAATGATATCATATTTCATGGTTGTACCAGTTCCTAGAGCAGCACCCTCAGCAGCTTTTACAACTCTATCAAAAATCTCTACCACTTCTTTTCTTTTTGGATGACGCACATAGTAGTATACTTCTGCAAAATCAGGAATTACATTTGGTGCTTTACCGCCGTTTGTGATGACATAATGAATACGTGTTTCCTGAGGAATATGCTCACGCATCATATTCACCATATTGTTCATCGCTTCAACCGCATCCAATGCAGACCTTCCTTGATCTGGTGCAGCTGCAGCGTGAGCAGAAATACCATAAAATTTAAACTTAGCAGATTTATTTGCTAAAGCACTTGTAGTGGTAACCGCGTTCACGTCATCTGGATGCCAGTGAATGACAGCGTCTAAGTCATTAAATAAACCTTCGCGTACTAAAAATACTTTGCCACTGCCACCTTCTTCTGCAGGCGTTCCATATACCTTAATTGTGCCTTTCAATTTGCCTGTAGCAATCAATTCTTTGATTGCGATACCAGCAGACACACTTGCCGTTCCAAACAAATGATGTCCGCAGGCATGACCGGCATTTTTTCCTGCGATTGGATTTCTTTCTGGAGAGGTAGATTGATTAATACCAGGTAAGGCATCATATTCAGCTAAAATACCAATTGCTGGACTACCTGAACCATATGTTGCTACAAATGCAGTAGGAATACCAGCTACACCAGTTTCAACAGTAAAGCCAGCAGCTCTTAAATGTTGAATATGCAAAGCAGCACTCTTCACTTCTTTGTACCCAACTTCTGCAAAATCCCAAATTTGCAATGCAGTTTTTTTATCTGCATCATAACTATTGTTCAATGCATTGAGTGCGGTTTCTTTGTTGGCATTGATTTGAGCTGTTGCAGGATCTAATTTAGTTTTCTTTTGGGCCCATGCACCAAAAGACAATAACATCATTGCTCCAAGGAATAGTTTTTTCATCTTGTCGTTTTTAAAGCATTATAAAAATAAGTCAGTATATAAATGTCCTCCAGGTACTACAGAATAATGTGAAAGGTCGGTGATACCTTCTGCAGCCAAAACGGCTTCGTCAATAAAAGTTTGACCAGTGTAGACCAATGGTTTTTTAGTGACAATCGCATAAGCAGCATCTGCAAGGATTGCTGGTGTGCGACTCATATTCGCAAGCGCCTCACCTCCTAATAAATTTCTTACGGCAGCGGTATCGATGGTGGTGCGAGGCCAAAGTGCATTCACCGAAATTTGATCTTCCTTAAATTCTTCAGCCCAACCAATGGTCATCATGCTCATATTGTATTTTGAAATCGTGTAAGCCACGTGCGGTCCCAACCATTTTGGTGCCAGATTAATAGGAGGAGATAAGGTTAATATGTGGGCATGGGTAGATTTTCTTAAATATGGTAAAGCGTGTTGTACGACTAAGAAAGTACCACGTACATTAATGCTATGCATTAAATCAAATCTTTTACTTGGTGTATGTGCGGTATCTGTTAATTGAATAGCCGAAGCGTTGTTAATTAAAATATCAATACCACCAAATTTGTCTACTGTTTGTTGAATGGCATTTGCAATTTGTGCTTCATCTCTAATGTCAACTTGAACAGCTAGTGCACCGACTCCTAAAGCTTCAACTTCGGCCGCCGCCGAGTAAATCGTTCCACCTAAACGAGGATCTTCTTCGACCGACTTTGCAGCAATCACAATATTGGCTCCAGCTGCAGCTAATTTAAGTGCAATGGCTTTGCCAATTCCCCTGCTCCCGCCAGTAATAAAAACTGTTTTTCCTTGTAGTAATTTGTCGGACATGGTAATTGATTTATTTTGAAATAAAATTTTGTATCAATGTAGCTGTTTCATGACATGCGTTGTCTAGCATTTCGTTTTTAACCACCGCATTAAATTGGTTACTAAAACTAATTTCATAGGCGGCTTTATCGAGTCGCATTTGAACTTTCTCTGGTGATTCTGTATTTCTTTTTTCCAATCTTTCTTTTAAAACTTCAATCGAAGGAGGTAAAATAAAAATAGATAAAGCTTGTGTTCCTAGTTGTTTTTGAATGGCAATTGCACCCTTCACATCAATATCTAGAACAGGAATTTTACCTAGGCTCCATATGCGGTCTAGTTCTGATTTTAGCGTACCATAGTACAAACCCTCGTACACCATTTCGTATTCTAAAAAATCATTTTGATAAATATGCGCTTCAAATGCAGCTGGGCTAATAAAATGATAGTCAATTCCATCTTGTTCATGACCCCTAGGAGCCCTTGTAGTGGCAGAAACAGAAAAAGCAAGTTGTGGATAGTTGGCCAATAAAAATCGAGTGATAGAAGTTTTGCCAGCCCCTGAAGGAGCAGTTAAAATGATGACTTTTTTTTGTAGTTCAGACATGGGACTAAATTAAGCAAATACCATCTAAATAAATAATAATAAAGGAGAAATAGAAAGCATAAATAGGTTGTATATTTAAAGTATTAAAATCTAGCTTAATTCATCTTACTCATTCCTAAATGAATCCTTATGCAAAAACAACTTTTTACTTATTTACTTATCCTGACTACTTCTTTAGCTGTAGCACAAAAACCTTCCGAGGAGCTTGCAAACAAAAATGCAGATTTTAAAAGGGTCTTAACTTTAGATCAAAAAGCAGAGAAAACCGGAGAAGTGACCATTAAGGGACAAAAAGTACCATATAAAGTAACTGCAAGCACGCAGCCGGTATGGGACGAAGAAGGTAAAGTAATTGCAGGTTTGTTTTATGTCTATTATGAAAGGACTGATGTGACCAATAAAGAAACAAGACCATTGTTGATTTCATTTAATGGAGGCCCCGGAACAGCGAGTGTATGGATGCATCTTGGATATACAGGTCCCAAAAAATTAAAAATAGATGACGAAGGTTATCCGGTACAACCTTATGGATTTGAAGACAATCCGCAATCTTTATTAGACGTAGCAGACATTGTGTACATTGATCCGGTGAATACTGGGTTTTCAAGAATTCTAGATAAGGCAACGCCCACTTCCAAATTTTTTGGTGTCAATGCAGATATTAAATATTTAGCAGACTGGATCAACACATTTGTGGGCAGACAGAAGCGTTGGGCTTCTCCAAAATTCTTAATTGGAGAAAGTTATGGTACCACTAGGGTTTCAGGTTTGTCTTTGGAATTACAAAATAGACATTGGATGTTTTTAAATGGTGTTATTTTAGTTTCCCCAACCGACCTTGGTTTAAAACGAGATGCAGTATCCAGTGCAGCACTACGTATTCCTTATATGGCAGCAACTGCATGGCATCATAAGAAATTGTCCACCGAATACCAGTCAAAAGAATTAGAAAAGTATTTACCAGAAGTAGAAGCGTTCACCATCAATGAGTTGATGCCAGCTTTAGCACAAGGTGGTGCATTACCAGCAGATAAGCGAAAGGCGATGGTTAAAAAAATTGCTGGGTATATAGGTTTAAAAGAAACAGTAGTGGCGGAGCAAAATATGGAAGTGCCATTTGATTATTTCTGGAAAGAATTATTACGCGATCAGGGTAAAACAATTGGAAGATTGGACTCAAGGTATATTGGTATGGATAAAAAAGATGCTGGACAAAAACCAGATTACAACGCAGAGCTTTTATCTTGGGAGCATTCTTTTACACCTGCAATCAATATGTATTTAAGAGACGAGTTGGGCTACAAGACAGATTTAAATTATTATATTTTTGGTCCTGTGCAGCCTTGGGATAACAGCAATAACAATACAGGAGATGATTTACGTATGGCTATGATGGAGAATCCATATTTAAATTTATTGGTACAATCAGGCTACTATGATGGTGCTTGTGATTATTTTAATGCAAAGTACAATATGTGGCAGATGGATCCAGCAGGAAAAATTCAAGATAGAATGTTCTGGGAGGGCTATCGTAGTGGACATATGATGTATTTGAGAAAAGAAGATTTATCAACAAGCAATGATCACTTAAGGGTGTTTATAAAAAATAGTATTCCTAAGTCGGGGACCCCTGCCAAGTTTTAATCATAAATAGTAAAAAACAGGCTTCGTAATTTTTCAAGAAACGAAGCCTGTTTTTTTTATGCTATTTTATTTTTTATGTATAGGAAAATAGCAAGCCCTTCTACTATAAGTCCTGTGATAAATAAAGGGGTATTGTAAAAATCACTAACATTGAATTGTTTTAAAAAAACAGCTAGTAAGATACAACACATGCCAATTATAAAAAGCAGGATTGGATGCTTTAATAAGGTAAGAAATTGCATAATTTAATTTTATAGTTATTTAATAAGTTGACTACATTTTCCAACAGCAAATGCTAGATAAGATATGAAACAAGGGTTGATAGAGCAAGCAACATCACACAACCAATCTTCTTCACAATTTGCCTTTGCTTCTTGATAAAAAGCACTTCTTTATTTAAATTTCTCAAGCTAATATAACCATTGTTACTGTTAGTAAATCCATTTTTTTCTCTTTCAATTACTAAATCCATCTTAGATATTATATCACATACATAAAAAAGCGCTTTACTTATTAGACCATAATCTAAGCCCTGCACATGGATTCCGATTAAAGAAGGAAAGCCTTTAAATTTTATTTTATGGAATACTGCATTATTGTAATCTATGGTTAGATTCTTTTTATTTCAGCACCCAATGCTTGTAAGCGCGTATCAATGTGTTGGTAACCACGATCAATTTGTTCGATATTTTGAATTGTACTTTTGCCTTCTGCACTTAAAGCTGCAATCAACAAAGCTTGTCCTGCTCTAATGTCTGGGCTACTCATAGTAATGCCTCGTAAAGGATATTTACGACCCAGTCCAATCACTGTAGCGCGATGTGGGTCACATAAAATAATCTGTGCCCCCATGTCAATTAATTTATCCGTAAAGAACAATCTACTCTCAAACATTTTTTGATGAATCAAGACCGAACCTTTTGCTTGAGTGGCTGTAACCAATACAATACTTAATAAGTCTGGAGTAAAACCTGGCCAAGGATGATCATAAATGGTTAAGATACCACCATCCATATAAGTTTGTATTTCGTAATCTTCTTGTGCAGGAATATAAATATCATCTCCTTGAATTTTAAAATCAATCCCTAGTAAACTAAACTTCTCAGGAATGATACCAAGGTGTTTTATGCCTGCATCCTTTATTGTAATTTCACTTTTTGTCATGGCAGCAAGTCCAATGAAAGAGCCAATTTCAATCATATCAGGTAGAATGCGATGCGTTGTTCCAGTGAGTTGACTTACCCCTTCTATTGTTAACAAATTACTTCCTATACCAGTAATTTTTGCACCCATACGATTCAACATACTACATAATTGTTGTAAATAGGGTTCACATGCTGCATTGTAAATGGTGGTAATGCCCTCTGCAAGTACTGCAGCCATTACGATATTTGCTGTACCTGTTACTGAGGGTTCATCCAAAAGCATATAGTTGCCCCTAATCGTAGGTGCTGTTAAAGTAAAGCATGCAAGTTGTTCATCATAGGCATAGTGTGCACCTAGTTTTTGAAAGCCAATGATATGGGTGTCTAGTCTTCTTCTTCCAATTTTATCTCCACCTGGTTTAGGTAGATACGCTTTTTTGAAGCGTGCTAAGATGGGTCCAGCAAGCATTACACTACCACGCAAGCGACCACTTTTTGTTCTAAATGCAGCAGATGCTAAATAATCAGGATCAATTTGATCTGCCTGAAAACGGTATGTTCCTTCCTCTATTTTTTCGATACGCACACCCATTTCATGCAATAATTCAATCAATAAGTTTACATCTACTATATTGGGAATATTTGAAATAGTAATAGGATCGGAACTCAGAACGACAGCTGATAAAATTTGCAGGGCTTCGTTTTTAGCACCTTGAGGTACAATCGTTCCCTTTAATGCTTTACCGCCTATAACTTCAAATGAACTCATATGATATGTTTGAACAACGAAAATAATCTTTTCTATACTTTAGGGCATAAAAAATCCCATCTAAAAAGATGGGATCAACTATTATAATACCTCGCATTTAATTTTAAAAACGCTTTTTGAAGTTACGGTTGTTATTATTTCTTCCACCACCTCCAGATCCAGTCCTATTGCGGTTATTCTGCCAACGTCCACCAGCAGGGCGATATTCATCGCGTTCAAAATTTTGATTGCGGTGTTTGATATATGGTGTATTGCTGAATTCTAATTCTCCTCCAGTAATTGCATTTAGTTCTGCTCTAATAGCATCATCTTGTACCAATTCTTTATGCCAATTACTGTATGCTAATTTCATATAGTGTGCAATGCTATGTGCAAAACCTGTTTTCTTTTCTGGATCCTGTTCTGCCATTGCTTTGTCAATCACTAATTCCAAATTTTTTCCTAGGTGTGCGTACTTGATTTTGCGTTGCGGATAAGGCAATGGATCAGGTTTTTGTTTATAGGTTTCTTTGGTTGGAATAGGATAAGGACTTTCAACATCTAATTTAAAACCACTCATAAAAAACAAGTGGTCCCATAATTTATGCTTATAGTCTTCTACATTCTTTAATTGTGGATTTAGGAATCCCATCAATTCAATCACTACCTGTGCTTGCTCTTGTCTTTTTGCTTTATCCTCAATGGTTAAAAGATGATCCACCATCCTCTGAACGTGACGGCCATACTCTCTCATCCCCATGATACTTCTTGCTGTATTGTACTCCATGTATATATTACTTCAACGAGTAACAAATGTAAGGTTTTTTACGCTTTAATTTTCTTTATCTTCGTAGCATGGAGCAACTATTACAGCAAATAGAAGACATTAAAAAGGAAATCGCTGCAGCAGCAGCAACCAATACAGAAGCCCTAGAGCAGTTTAGAATTAAATACTTGGGAACCAAGGGTTTGGTAAAACAAATCATGGGTGAAATGAAAAATGTCCCCAATGAAAAAAAGAAAGCATTCGGACAAATTTTAAATGCTTTTAAATTAGAGGCAGAGGCAAAATTTGATGCCCTACAGGCTGGATTAGGAGCTAGCGCAGAGGTAGAAACGGGTATGGATTTTAGTTTACCTGGAGATCCTACACCTGTTGGCACCAGACATCCTTTGAACTTGGTGCGCAATCAAATGGTTGCTATTTTTAAAAGACTTGGATTTGCAGTTGCAGAAGGACCAGAGATTGAAGATGATTGGCACAATTTTGGCGCCATGAATTTACCAGAAGACCATCCTGCTCGAGACATGCAGGATACATTTTATGTAGAAGAAAAAACAGCAAATCATTCTGCTTGGTTATTAAGAACCCATACTTCAAGCACACAAGCACGTGTGATGGAATCACAAAAGCCTCCTATTCGCGTGATTTGTCCAGGACGAGTATATAGAAATGAAACTATTTCTGCACGCGCGCATTGCTTTTTCCATCAAGTAGAAGGTTTATATATAGATGAAAATGTAAGTTTTGCAGATTTAAAACAAACCCTCTACTTTTTTGTACAAGAGATGTTTGGCAAAGAAGTAAAAGTACGTTTTCGTCCGAGTTATTTTCCTTTTACAGAACCAAGTGCAGAGATGGACATCAGTTGTCAAATATGTGCAGGAAAGGGATGTAATATTTGTAAGCGTACTGGATGGGTAGAAATTTTAGGATCAGGTATGGTGCATCCAAAAGTGTTGCAAAATTTTGGTATTGATCCTGAAAAGTACACAGGCTTTGCATTTGGTATGGGCGTAGAAAGAATTGCACAGTTAAAATACCAGGTGAACGACTTAAGGTTATATTCACAAAATGATATAAGGTTCTTACAGCAATTCAAAAGTGTTTTATAGCACTTTGATTTTCTAAATATTTATGCTACACAACACCAAAGGGATTGTATTAAGGGTGACCAAATATGGGGATACAAGTGTCATTGCCTCTATCTACACCAAATTGTTTGGTTTACAACAATACATTGTAAAAGGTGTTCGAACCATTAGTAAAAAAGGAGCAAGCAAGGGTGTGTTTTATCAACCCGGAGCTATTTTGCAAATGGAAGCTTATCATTATCCCATGAAGAGTATGCAGATGGTAAAGGACGTCAATTGGTCCTATGTCTATCAAAATGTGTATTCAGATATCTTGCGTAATGCAGTGGCGACCTATATTGTAGAGATTTTACAACAAATCCTAGAACCAGAACCACATCCGGAATTATTTTATTTGATAGAAGATACTTTCAAACAATTGGACAAGGGGGGTGCAGGATTGGTGAGTAATCTACCCATATATTTTTTAATGCACTTAAGTCAAAACTTAGGCTTTGGATTGCAAGGGACATATAGTTTAGCAACTCCAATTTTAGATATACAAGAAGGCAATTTTGTTGCACAAAAACCTTTGCATCCGTATTTTTTGGAAGGGATGGAAGCGCAGACAGCTTCTACTTTTATGAACTTACAGTTGTACAATGAACTAGAGACAATATATCTCAATAGTGCACAGCGAAAAAAAATCTTGGAGCTCTTTCAGCTTTCAATCAGCTGGCATTACAAAAAGTTCAATGAGATCAAATCATTGCCTATTTTACAAGCGGTCTTGCATTAAATAATGCGTTTTATTGTTGCGTGTTGTAATGCATGATCATTTTCCATGTTTTGAATCAACACCACTCCAGGTTTTTTGCCTTTGTCAAAACTGCCTAAGTGTTTATCCATCTGTAATGCACGTGCACCATTGATAGTGGCCCATTGTAAGATTTCAGACAATGGAATATTGGGATGGTGATGTTGAATTGTTTTTAATTCATCTAGTATGTTTAAACTCCAATTGCTAGCATAGCTATCTGTACCAACAACAATGGTGGCATTATTGTTACGAAGTAATTCAATCGGTGGCATGGTTTGTTCGATGTATTGATTGGCGTTGGGGCATAAACACCAAAATGCATGTTTCATATTTGCATGTACTGCTTGAATATCTTCGGCTGATGTAAAACTGTTATGTACTAAAATACCATGATGTGCTTTTTTGAAAATAGGAAGTATAGATTGCAAACTTGTTTTTCCAGTGGGTTCAAAAAAATCTAATGCCACTTTGGTTCTTTCATACATGCCTAAAAAACTTCCTGTCTTGGTTTTAAAAAATTCATTTTCGTCAGGGGTTTCTTGGTTGTGTAAACTAATAGTATGGGATTCAAAATGTTCACTCAGCAGTGTCCACAAACGCGGAGATACAGAGTAAGGTGCATGAGGAACAATAGCCGCTCGAATGCAGTTGTCTTGAAATTGTTTTTGAATTTCAATGCCAGCAATTATTTTATCATGCGCACGAATTGGATCTAAATCATACAATTCTACAAAACTATAATAGGCTAAGTTGTGTTTTGCTTTTTGATCTAATGTATCCAGCGTGTTTGAAATATCTCCTACAGCAACCACACCGTTTGCAAGCAGCTCAACTTCTGCTGCAATAATTGCTTCTTGAATCGCTTCTGGTGCGACTTGACGCAGGGCCACAATTTGTTTTACAAATTCTTGCAAACCAGTTTTAGCGGGTATCATCCCTTTCATATGTGATAATTCCAAATGACAATGTGCATTCACCAATCCAGGTGTTAAAATGCCATTGAATGTTTGGATATCCTCCCCTGCATCCTCTATGGATACAAGATCTTCGATGGTCCCATCTTGCTTTGTAATAAGCACATGCTTGGATCCGTCATGGAGTAAATGACCATCAAAAATTTGATTTGCCTGAAATTTTTGGTACATATATATAAGTAACGAAAAAAATGAGCATAAGTTGTATTTCTATCAATTTTATAACACATTGATAATCAGCGTTATTTTTAGATCATGAAATTTACGATACAAAAATTTAATTGATAATCAATTTGTTACAAAGGTGTTCTTAAAAATATCTTTCAAAATGCACCGAAAAGCCAAAATCCAGCCTTACCTTTGCTCTCCCTTATAAAAGGGAATCATTTTTGGCTAGCGGGATAGCGCAGCCTCATTTAAACAAAAGAATATGAGTAAACTACATTTCACCACGAAGCACGCCAACGCGGCTACCGTTAAACATGGCTGGTACATTGTTGATGGTACTAATCAAACCGTAGGACGTATCGCTTCAAAAATTGCAGCTGTTCTACGTGGTAAGAACAAAGCTTATTACACTCCTCACGTTGATTGTGGAGATTATGTAATCATCATTAA